>Ga0207984_1000094_pt1 | contig 49998 bp, 48 predicted proteins | sample ETNtaG_30_FD_185760 | JGI IMG/M metagenome (GOLD analysis project Ga0207984, IMG submission 185760) | Marine microbial and viral communities from oxygen minimum zone, Eastern Pacific Ocean - ETNP201306PF43B (SPAdes) (version 2) | ecosystem: Environmental > Aquatic > Marine > Oceanic ...
TCTTGGTCAAGTAACCATTACAACAAGTCGTGGTATGGCAACGCTACTTAGTGTGATTATTGAGGGAGAAGAAAAAGACCAAGAATTTTGTTTGTGTAACGTGTCAGAACCTTGCATGGTAATAATTGATGCGATGAATATTCTAGAGTACGTAGAAGGTCTTGAGATTTTTGATAATCTTGAGGAAGGGATAAAACATTTCAGCTAAGCAACACGATTTTTACATAGTTAATTGCTTGCCAACCGGAGCACTCCAGTCTCTGTATTGAAATCCTGTTCAATTGGTGTCTTGGACGTTTACTGGGACATGCGATGATCTCCCTAAGTGAGATTATGTTAGAGCAGCCTCCAACCAGTTTCTACCAAAACATATAGGATTTTCTGATCTTGCGTCTATAAGAAAATTAACTATAATTTGTTAATTAATCATTTTCTACAACTGTAGGGGCTTTGACTCCAAGGGAGTTGGATAGTTTGATCAATTGAGCCCATGTAGGGTGCTCAATATAGATCCCATGTTCGAGACGTTGCTTCTGATTTTGGTTTTCGATTTCACCCGGGACGTAAATTTCCTGTACACCTGGCAGTGTGGGTGATGATTTTACCCATTCAATAAGATGTTCAATCTCCTGTTGGTAGGATTCGAGATCAATAAAGGCTTCGATCTTAATTGCCATCATCACAATTCCACTTGCGCCACGCGTTGGCTTGGCTTGGCTGCAACCTGCCCAAGAGAGTCCGCCAGCAATGGCGTCAATCATGAATCCTAAACCGAAGCCTTTATGCCCAAATTGAAACCCGCCGAGCGGCATAATTGCTGAACCATGTGGATTATCGTGTAAGGCTTTTGGGTCGAGTATTGGTTCGCCACTGGGGTCTATCATCCAACCTTCTGGCATTTCTTCCTTGCGAGCGGCCTTAAGATTAACCTTTCCGCCTGCTACCACAGTCAAAGTCATATCAAGTAACAACGGCTCTCCATTTTTTCTTGGAACAGAGATGGCAATTGGGTTTGGAGGAATGCGGCGCGCTGATCCACCAAATGGATGCATCAAACGACCACCGCCGTTGAGTAATACAATGCCAATCATCCCCTCTGTAGCGGCGCGTGTTGGATAATCCCCCATTCGTCCGGCATGACCACAATGGTGGAGTCCAACAATGCCGATCGTGTTAGCTTTAGCTTTTTCAATGGCTAGCTCCATGGCTTTCAGCGAAGCTACCATACCAAGTGCTCCATGGGCATCAATTACCGCATTTACAGGTGTTTCACGTATGATTTCTAGCTTATTGGCAGATGAACCTTCTTTCATAGCATTGGCATAACCTGTGGCGTTAATAACACCGTGCGAGTCGTGTCCTGCTAAATTGGCATCTACTAGATGGTTACTCACTATTTTGGCATCTTCCGCAACTCCACCAGCACCAATATACAAATTGTAAATAAATTCCCGGAGGACTGTGTGAGATATAGTTGGCATAGGCTTCCTTTTTTTAACGAGAAATTGTAATATTATTGGCTGTTTCTAGGGGAGGTTGGTTTTTCATGATGGTATCTAGTATAGGGACAAATTGAAGCTAGTCCTCCTCCAAAGTTTCTTCTCAATTCATTATATCTAGTCGCATATAGAATGAAAAAATTTTAGTTTTCGTAAATGTGTTTTTTACAAAATGCATGTATTTACATGAGGTCTCTTAAGTATTATCTTACAAAATTTGGATAGGAGAACTCCATGCCCATTGGTCATTTTTTTGGCGAACACGTACGTAATAGATATCCTTTTCTCTGTACTCCTTAATGGTATCAGTAAATTGGCATTTCCAGTCAAATTCCCATTGTTGTGGAGATCGGTTGAAGCGATATCCTGCACTACCTATTTTCCTGAGTCTACCAGTTCGTGCTCCTTGAATTAATCTATTCAACGGCATGTTGATTTGTTGACCGTTGATGTTTGATTTTACTATTGCTTTAGATGGCATTTCGACGTCAAGACAAACCCCTTGAGAAGCATTAGTGGAGTTATTTGGGTTTCCAAAAGTGGTTGTTGTAAAATGAATCCCAAGATCTCCATCTGGTTGCCAACGAGAGTTGTAGTAGCTTGATGGAGAACCTTCTTCTTTCTCTAGTGGTGAGACCACTTCCTGTCCTCGAAAGCGAGGTTCGACTTCAAGTATTCGCCCTTCTGAAATGCCAAACTGAACATCCCAATCGGTTTTTACTTTTCGTTCCCCCCAGCCTACTTCTAAGTATAGTTTGGTCCGAATGATTTCAGGTTGATATTCCTTTGTTATATTGTATTCTGAAAAACGTTGAATGAGATTGCCATTTTTAATAATATCTATACAATCGATCGGTCCTCCACCTATGACGTGTACTTCGATTGCTCTTTGGTCTGTGGGTTGAATTCTTGATCCCATTGCGTGATCGTTGATAGAGTACTTTAATTGAATTCGATCGCCTGTTAATGCATAAGTTCTCCGGTTACAGATGGCATCCCATATAGCGTCTCGAGTCTTTTCTCTCGCCCAGAGCCCTGTACGACCATGTCCATAACTGCCAGGGTGTGCACTATGGTGATCAGTGGAACCAACCACCCCGAAAAAATGATTTTGGCTAAGCCCATACTGCATGGTGCTTTCATGGTCGGAAGGTCCCATTACGTGTAAGAACGGTCTTGTATTTTCATTAGCTTCACTGCAGCCATGCATAGATATAATTTCCACGACTGGTGAAAAATCTTCGTCGAAGGTTTGCCAGTTAATTCCACGTTGTCCTTGCTTATAGCCGATATGATGTGGCAAAGAAATAACAGCAATATTTTGGCTTTTCAGTTCACTGAGCTTTCGATGAAGTTGTGCTAAATCTTCGACTTCTAGGATTTCTCCGGAAGATCCTTTATAAATTATAGTACGATCTCCATCAGCGCAGGAATGCATTTCGAAACTTAGGAAAGTTACGAACTTACCGTCTTCGTTTTGTTCTTCGACTATCTTCTGTACATCTGGCCATAATCTTCTCAGTCGTGAGAATCCTGCTTCATGAAAATCAATGATATATTGTATTTCATTGTCTGGTTCTGGCATGTCGGGCCATAGAGCATGCCCTGTGATAGAACAGAAATCAAGTTGTTCTTTTGCGTTTAGAAGCGCTTCTTCGATACTTCCATGTCCATAGGATATACCACAGTGATTATGTAAGTCACCGTAATAAATATTGAGTTCTTTGTAAGTTTGCATTAGTACCTTCGTTCGAATATGTCTTTGCTTCTCAGCACGTATTAATTAGGAAAGTGTGGAATTGTTAGTTGACTGCTTTTTTAGCAAGTCTGAATTTTTTTCTGGTAAAATCACTCCATTCTTTCAATTTTCGGTTCCTGAAATTTTGATCTTCCCATCCATTGATACTAATCTGTGTTGCTTCATTTTCAGTTATTGGTATTTGAACCAAGATATCCAAAGCAGCCTCCCTTTTTTCTGGAATTGAACATTCGTTGATGAGCTTCCATGTGGATGCTAGTTGTCTGTGAAAATCGACGATTAGTACGCCAACTAAATCACGGACTATTTTCCAACGAGTGCCACCTTTAATCGGGTCGTACTGGATCGGCACAATTTTTTGGGCGAAAGGATTGGGGACTGTGCAGCGCTGTCCTAAAGTTTCGTATAGCCTAGGAATAATGGTTGGTCGGTATAGAGGACTATTCCATTTAGGACCTTCAGGATCAGTGTTGCTAAGAACCCATAATTTTTGTCCTGATTCGGAGAGAACAAAATCGACAAATTTCTTAGCAATTTCAATGTTAGGGGCTCCTTTTAGTATGCCTATTGAATCTGGGGCGATGACTGCAGCATCAGAGGGTAGAATATATTTGATTCTGTCTCCCAGTTTTGCCATTTCTGCATATGCGAAGAAGTCTATTGTCATTCCATATATGACTTGTCCTCGTACTATTTGTTTGGGGATAAGGTTCGAACCACTCAGAAATCCTTTGACATTAGCCCCTATTTTTGTAATGATTTCCAACCCGTTCTTCCACCCATATTTTTGCAGTATAATTTCATAAATCATTAATGCACTTCCACTCAATCGGGGGTCGGCGGCGCCTATTTTTCCCCGTAGTTCGTACTGGGTTAAGTCTTCCCATGTGGTTACACGTGGCAAATCGAATTTTTTTCGCAACTCTTCATTGTTCATGATGCCGAAACTGGAGATGGTAGCCGCATACCATTGATATGCAGGATCGTATATTGGGATGCCGTATATGTGGTTGGGCAATTTTCTTAATTGGGGCTGGGGGATCTTGTAACTAGTGAAATATCCTTTTTCTGCAAACATCATATAAGTATCCACACCGCCGCCAAAATAGATATCTACTTCAATACCTTCCTGTCTTCTTTGAAATTCTAATTCAATAAAACGGGAGCCTTGTGATAGCCAATTTATTTTTACCTTTTTATTGGTCTGTTGTTTGTACCAGTTTTTAAATGCCAGATCAAATGATTTAGTAATACCTTCCCAATGAGGGCCAATAATTGTTAAAACGTCTGGCTTTTGTATCTCTGCCCAAGAGGATTTATATAAGCAACATAATAATAGTATATAAAAATAAAGAGGTTTTTTGTCCATTGGTTACACCTTGGTATATATGATGCTAAGGGACGTATGGTTGGGTGAAAGTTTAAATGCCATTAAGATTTATATCACAAATAGTGTAACGTAACTTTGCGTGGAAGTCGTAAAGACTTCTTAGATATGGTTTGTTTATAGCAATGGAATTGGTTATAAGGCGAACTGTTCAGGTGCTTGTAGCTACCGGTTTGCTGGAATCCTTTCTGAACTATTTTGATTCAGTATATAAATGCGGATTCGACAGCTGAAAATTTGACCGGGTTTAAGGATAATGAGTCCCGCATCAATTCCCCTTTCCTGCAGATTGACGGCGTCAGTTGGACATGTGTAGGGTTCGAAACAAATAGATGCGCGATCTGGTGGGGTGTAAACGACTAGTTCCCGAAACTGTTCATCGGCTTCCAGAACCATTTTGGTGTCAGCACCTCTATCATCGATTATGCAGCGACTAACACCATCTACTAGGCTTAAATCGGTGAATACATCGTCAAATTTCATTCCAGAAAAGGTCTTACCTGTGCGAAGATCAAAGGTCCCATTGACATCATAGATATGACCAGTTGGTAGAAATTGGTCAAGTTCCCAATATTTCGCGGCAGGTACAAAAATAAGGCAATTTTCCGCTGATGATTTTCTGGAAAGTGGTATAGAGAAATAGGGGTGGATACCATATCCCATTGGCATATTGTGATCACTGAGATTAGATACGTCAGTTACCATAGTTAAGTTAGCTGACTTCAGTTTGTAGGTGATTTTAAGCTGGAATGTAAATGGAAACTGTCTTTTGATATGTGGATAATTTTCCGAATTAAGACTACAGACGATGGTAGCTCCGTCATCTGTGTTTGTCGAATCAACATCAAATGGTTGATCGACGACCAATCCATGAATCGAATTCGGGGATTTTGGAGCTTTATCAAAGGTGTATGGCTTGCCTTCAAACAAGAAATGCCCTTGACGTATTCGGTTTGGAAACGGGAATAATATGGGATTCCCGTAGCCGGATGGTCGTTGTGCCAGTGTCTTTAAGTCTGGCGGTGGTTCGATGATATTGATTGATTCTGTGCCAACGGTTTGTGTGAAGCTATAACAATTATTGCCTAATTTCGGTATAATTTTTGCCGAAGCTTGCCTTTTGATGTCTTGTAATGTGAATACCTCGAATCCATCAATATTAGCTTGGTCTACTGTGTATCTTTTGGTACTCATTCTGGCTCTCCAGATTCATTGCGGGTGAAATCGGTACCATACCACTCGGGAAATTCCAGATTTTTTGATGTCTTCCATGCGGTTACATAGAGTTGAGCGGTGAATTGTGTGGCCAGCGTAGAAAGATGATGTACAAAATTGGTGACTTCTGGTTTCAAAGACGGATGTTTTTCGTTTTCGGATGGAAATTGATCTGCCAGTTGGTATACTCTGTCTACTTCTTTGTGTCTAGCACGTGACATCGCTATAATACTAGGCATTAAATTTTCGAATGGTTGGATTTTCAGGCCTGTTGCCAGTTTTTGGGGGGTTAAGTCTAAGTTTTCTATGATAGCGTCAACTTTGTAGTGAATTCCTTTATTAGATATGACAGACCCGTTTTTGTCGACGCGGCCGTTGTAATGAATTGTTAGGTGCAGTGGTTGCGACATGTCCTGAGCATAGTGAGAGAGGATCCCAGCGTAAACTAGGCATTTCTGTTGGATATGGGGATTTTTCGGATAGCGTCGGTGTTCTGTAAAAGCAACTGCGAGTCGTTCAGTCCACTCTGCTACAGTATAGATCAAAAAGCCTGCTTTCTCCGGTTTTACGTTGAGTTGGTTACATAACTGAATGTATTCGTAACGTGTTTCTGGCAGTTTGTTTCCTCGCAGGAGTTCGTAGTCACAGTAGTGTTCGGGACGCTCAGTACTACGCAGGTGTATGGGGCCACTTCTGAGAACTTGCGGATCAGCTGAGCAATGTGCAATCATTGCTTCTCCGTTCCGGAAAAACTTAGGTATATCTGACTCAGAGAGTGAATAGACTGATGCTTTTGATAGAATTACGTGCCCATTTGGCCACCAAGCTAAACCTAAATTCGCGATCAGCATTGGGATAATTAATAAGCTTGTTAAAAGCCCTCTCATTTTCATAACTCCTTTGAAATTTCTATGGGGATTATGGTTTTTTAGTGCCTTAAATGCAGTGGGTTTTTTGGACTCACTTTTTTGACTTTCCTTGATTGGCGACTGCTTCCATGGCTTTCTTAACTTCTTCTTCGTTTCCTAGATAAAATTTATCGATTGGCTTCAAGTTCGCGTCCAATTGGTAAACGAGAGGAAGTCCGGTTGGAATATTAACTTGAAGTATCTGATCCTCAGACAAGGACTCTAGGTCTTTGACCAACGCACGTAAGCTGTTTCCATGTGCTGTGATGAGTACATTCTTACCAGAAGTGATTGCAGGCACAATTTTTTTATTCCAATATGGTAAGAACCGATTGCATGTGTCTTCAAGGCATTCTGTTAAAGGAAGTTCAGATTTGTCCAGGCCTAGGTAGCGTGGATCGCTACCGGGATAGTATTTGCTATCCTCTGTTAGGGCGGGAGGTGGTATGCTATAACTCCGCCGCCAAATTAGTACCTGATCTTCACCATGTTTATCAGCAGTTTCAGCTTTATTTAATCCTTGTAGTGCACCATAATGTCGTTCGTTCAAATGCCATGAATTAACTACTGGGATCCACATGAGATCCATCTGCTCAAGTGTAAGCCATAATGTTTTAATCGCACGTTTTAGCAAAGAAGTATAGGCAATATCGAAACCATAGCCTGCTTCTTTCAGGACATCACCTGCGGTTATCGCTTCTTTTACACCTTTTTCGGATAATTCCACATCGACCCAACCAGTGAAACGGTTTGTTTTGTTCCAAAGGCTTTCACCGTGTCGTAGGAGAACAAGTTTATACATGGATATTCCTTTCTAGTACTAGCAGATTGATAAATTTTGAAACCCTCGTTCAATTGACCAGTGCCGATCGGAAGTCTGAAAGACTTTTGCATTAGTCACTCCCGTTTTTCTGATCATTGTCTCGACTTCGTCAGTGGTCAGCGCAGCGAACAAGGAGTCGCGAAACAATTTGCGTTGATATTGGGTGTCTTCTCTGGCGTATGTATCAACGATTTTTTCTATTGCTATGGTACTTTTCAATCGAAGTAAATCTTGGATGTATAGCAGACCTTGTGGTTTCAGAACACGTTCGATTTCCAAAATGACGGAAGATGGATCTGGGATATGGTGGATGATGCTGTTTGAGAAAACTCCATCAAATGATTGGTCCTTATATGGTAAGTTCTTGGCATCTGCTTTTTCCAGTGAAATTCGATCAGTTAATTTCGCCTTGTTAATATGCTTCTGCCCGATGTTGAGCATATTGGATGATAGGTCTATAGCAGTAATTTGGATGTTAGGGACACGTTTTGCTAAAATAATTGGGATTCTTGCTGTGCCAGTTCCAAGATCGAGAAAGTGTCCATCAGCAACGCCAAGATCTATAAGTCGATCGACAAATGCTGTATTTACTTCAAGGAAGTCCATGGCATCGTATGCCTTGGCTTCCTCAATTGTATCCATAACTTCTGGTTCTAGAATGCGCTTCATTCTATGTGTTCCTTGGTTTGGCCAGTGATTTCAGTTTTGCGAGTGCTTCCTGCTCCTCGTCAATCCAGGGTCGTGGCAGAGGTTTTTCCAGACGCTTACCAGGTGATCCGAGCACGAGGATATAGGCACGGCGAACCTCAATTGTGGTGTTGGGACCTGCATAATGAAGTGTTCGACAATGATGAAATGTGGCACCAGCTGCTGGAATGGGACAAGCTACTGCCTGAGAAGGATCTAGATCGTCTGTTACCAAACCGTGAATTAGAGGATTATTGTTTATATGACGATGGAAGCGCACTTTGCCTTTATGAGATTTAGGAATGAATTGCATACATCCACTTTCAGTGGTAGCGGGGTCAAGTGGCATTCAGATACTCAGTCTATGTGGAAGTTCTGATGGATTCCAGTATGCTTCGTCTTGATGCCAAGGTGTTTCAGCACCAAATTTGGCTGGTTTCAAGATCATATGTCCGCCACCGTTGACGTTATCTTTATTAACTTTAAGTAACTTTGCTGCTAATGTGTGAGCGTTTTTAAAAAATATGGTTTCACGCAATTCCGGAAACTGGCTTTCAGGACCAAGTACCTGTGGAAGTACCTCGCGACCTGTATGTGCTCTTGGTCCTCCTAGATCGAAGTACTGGCCTTTTTCTTCACCTACTCGTTCTTGAAAAAGTTTGTTGTATATCTGTTTCAGCCACTCGATTTCTTCATCCGTTGTAATACGATCAATGCTTAAGTAACCGTTATCGTTGAAGGAATTCACTTGGTTGGGTGTAACATCTACTTGAAAATTTGTGTTTGGTTTAATCATCTATCCTCCCAATGTATGAAACAGAAATTAAGTGGAAACTAAATTGATGCTAGTTCTGTATCAAGATTGAACTTCCAATGACAGTAAGTGTTTGGGTCTCAGGATTATCTTACGGATGATGGTATATCCGCTGCGCAACGAAAGCCTATATCGTTTCCATGGTGGTTGGGCAAATAAAAGCTTCGATACGATTGTGATGCATGTACTTGGTTAATTTCTGATGGGCCTCCCAGTACAATTCGAAAGGTTCTATTATCCTTGCCTTGTGGGTTAGCCTTGGGAAATCTTTTGTTATGATTTTCATTGTAAGAATCTAAACACCATTCTCTTAAGTTTCCTGACATATCATATAGCCCATAACCGTTAGGGTAAGGTGTTCTAGCCAGTTTTTTTTCGGGTAACTTGCTGATATTAGCTACATCCTCTGTTGTTTCTACGCTGTTTCTAAGACCTGTTCCTTCTTTCAAAACACCGCCGCGTGAAGCATACTCCCATTCGTCTTCTGTGGGTAAACGTTTTCCGATCCAGTTTGCGTATGCCATAGCGTCATACCAACTGATGTGAACCATGGAATGTTGATCAGTGGGAGCGTATGCTTTGATCTCGTCCCAGTTTGGGGCAGGATAGTGAGTAGCTTGGATAAATTTCTTATATTGAGCAACGGTTACTTCATGTTTGTCCATGTAGAATGTATTGACATTTATTGTGTATGTATGGGGTTCGTTTTGCATGTTGTTTTGGTTTCTTATCTGCAATTTTCCGGAAGGAATTTTGACAACTTTGTTCATGGATAAAGCAACGGTTTTAAACCGTCCTCTTGTTGTAACTGCGCTTTTGCTGTAATCGATTGATTTGTGTTTTGATTTTTTTTTATCTAGGTTTTTTTTGCTTGCGATTTGGAACGGCTGGTTCAGGAGGGTGGTGTTCTTTTTATTCATAGCTAAGGCAACATTCTGAAATTTTCCTGCCTTCAGTGTGTTAACAGTGTTTAGTGGAGTGGATTGTGTTTGGATTTCCTCTTCTGGGAAAAAAGATTCATTTGGTATCTTAATATTTTTTTTCTGTGCCCAGTTTGTTTTGAAAGTCTCCGATCTTTCCTTTTTCTGGATTTTAAATTTGGAATCTTGCCTTTGAAATAAGTCAATTACGATTCTGTTTGGATTGGTCAGTACAAAGATTTTCGGCTCAGCCGCGATTCGTAAAGGAAACGTGAATATAACCCGGTTATTAGGCAATTCGAGAAAATTCATGTTTTTTTCTAAAATTGGATTGAAGATGCTAATTTGAATACTTGGTTTAATTTGGGAAGGAATTACTAAGTCAAAAATTTGTAAAGCGATTTGATTGGGACCTTTTTTTTCTATGTAGTTAACTTTTTCGCTAAACTCGAGTACAAGTCGAGTTTTTTGTTCTTCGTAATGATAGTGAAATCGCATGGCAGTTAACTGTACATGGTCGTTTAAGGCTAGAACGTCAATTGTTATTAGCAAGATACTACACAAAATTGTTTGTATAACCTGTATCTTCATACTTGCTTCATGACCATAAAGAAAACCGGAATTTGCTTTGCCTAATTATAGTAGAATCCATTAATAAATTCAAAGCTGATGTTCAATCCAGGAAAAAGAGAGCATAGCAATCTTGAATATTGTCTCATTTTCGGTTATAAATAGTCGTTTGTATATATGCACAAGTGCACTGGAATCCACAATAGTATATGGGATTGTGCCGATTGATTTAATCTGAAACTGCTGAATTTCGACATATGGACATAATTAGATCTTATCTTAGAGTAATCCGTTATCCACTTTTTGCGATTCCAATTGTAGCTACGTTACCTGGTGCCCTGATCGCATCATCAGGTCAACTATCATGGCGCGTTGGATTGGCTCTTCTCATCGCATTATTTGGTTACTTTGCTGGTATGATGAAAAATGACTATTTTCATCAGGATCGAGATCTGATTGTCAATCCACATCGACCAATTCCTTCAAAAGATCTTTCTTCTCATCAGGTACTTGTTTCTGCCAGTGTGATATATATTCTGTGTGTTGTTTTCGGTTTTATGCTTAACTATAAAGCTGGATTATTAGTGATTTTTTTGGTGATGATTTCACACCTTTATAATGCGATTTTAAGCCAATGTGGTGTGTGGGGTAGCGTTAGCCTTCCAATAGGAATTGGGACACTGAGTGTGTTTGGGGCTATTGCTGTGAGTGGACAGGTGCCGCGGTTAGTTTGGTATGCTTTTACCGCAACGGCGCTTTACGATTTTGGGACTCATATCATTACAACTTTTAAAGATATTGAGTTAGATCGTCGGGTTGGGGTGCTCTCAACCCCTCTACAATTGGGTGTGTGGCCTGCACTGATCTTATCAGCAGTGGCAACATTTTTTTCCTTTGGTGTTGCAGTTCTACCATATTGGACGGAAAGTGTAAGTTGGCATTATATCTCTTGGGTAATATTGGCATTGGTTGCTACTGTCGTTGCAAGAATACCGCTGTATATTGATCCGAACGAAGAAAATGGATATTTGGCACTCAAAGGCTCTATGGTTGGCGCGATTGTGTTTTTTCCCTGTTTGATTGGAGCTAAGCTTGCGTTTTGGCAATCGGCACTCATAGTTTTACCTTTGCTTTTGCTAACCTTAACTCTGTTAGAAATTAGTAAACAAAAAGTTTAGGATGTAGGATCGATTTTGACTGAAACTATACAAGGATCCACCATACCTAATATCGAGAAAGAAACCAATAAATTTTCTCGAATCCACTTTGTGATATTGGCTTTTGCATTTTTTGGTCATGCGATTGCAGCTCTGTTCTATGCCGTAATTATTGACAATCCGGTGGTTGCGCGTGCTGCTTATTTCGGACTAAAGTTGTTCGTAAATACTATCCCATTAATTTGGTTCTTTTGTCTTGATCGTCAGAAAATCAGATTGCCATCGTTTCAATCAGCCGCCTGTTTTGCAGGTTTGCTGTCTGGTCTCCTGATAGCTGGGTCGTTGGTGTTTCTCCATGGGTTTGTTCTAGCGGAGTACATTAAAATTGATGGTCTCTATGAAAAAGCAGCTGTATATGGTTTGCGAGATCATTTCTTTTGGTTTGCTGCTTTTTTATGTGTTGTGAATTCGGGAATGGAAGAGTACTACTGGCGGTGGTTTATATTCGGAAAATTTCGGCAGCTGATGCCGGTTTCTCTGGCAATTTTCCTGTCATCAATCAGTTTTACGTTACATCATATCGTTGTTCTTTTTGTTTATATTCCAGATTTGTCGATGGTTATTCTATTTAATCTGGGGGTCTTCGCTGGGGGGCTAATTTGGGCAGGGCTTTATCAAAAATTCTCAAATTTCTGGGCGATTTGGTTGAGCCATTTGATTGTGGATGTAGGTATTATGGTAATAGTATACAAGATTTTGTTTCCATTAGCTTAGATAGCAATTTGATGTGCTTGCGAGAAACACAATTTACGCACGATGCGGACAACAATTATATTACCGATGGCAGTTGATGCAACCAGCATCAGCATCACGATAATCTGATATTTAATTGCCATTAATGGGTTAACCCCACTGAGAATTTGCCCTGTCATCATGCCTGGTAGTTTAACCAATCCTACTGTCATCATGGCGTTGATTGAAGGGATCATTCCTGCCTGAATTGCGTCGCGAAAAATTTTGACAGTTGCTTCTTGGTATGTCGCACCCAAACTGAAGAAAAGCTCAATTTCATCTCGCTGGTTTTTAATGTCTGAAAAGAGGCGATCTAGCGAAATTGCGATTGCTGTCATTGAGTTGCCAATAATCATGCCACTTATAGGAATAAAGTATTGTGGTTTATACCATGGCTTGACCTGAATGATAACAGCAGTAACCAGTATTGTGATAACTGTATAGCTAATAATCATGGAAATGAATATGGGTGAAAAAATGCTGACAGAATCTTCCTTGTTACGAGATTGGATTGCGTGGGTTGCCCAGAAAACCATCGATGTGTACAGGACTAAAGTTAGTACAAAACTCTCGATTTTGAAAATATATTGCAGTACATAACCAACTAGAAAGAGTTGTGCGAAGGTCCGAACAGTCCCCCAAGCTAAATCCTTTTCCAGTTTGAGTCTTAGTGTTAGCGATGTCAACCCAGAAATAAGAATAAAAATAAGGCACAGGGCAAGTTTGACCGGTGTGATTTCAATCATTTCAATCATTTTTCTTCCCCAATTATACTGTCTTGATTTAGTGTGAATTTTTTTACTATTGCTCTTTTGGGTATGAAATCGAGATGTGTAACCAAAAGAACAGTTGTTTTTTTCTCTACATTGATTTGTTCGATAGCGTTTTCCACGATTTTTTGCGACTCTGAATCTAGGGCAGAGGTTGGTTCGTCGCAGAGTATGATTTCCGGTTCGGAAAGAAATGTTCGAATTAAAGCAATTCGTTGTTTCTCACCTACCGAGAGATTTTGTGCGTTACTTTGAAGATCTATGCTTGTAAGTAGAAAGTTTTCTAGCATCTGCTCTAGGGTTTTTTGTGATGGTCGGTTTAGTTGACGACCCGATTTGAAATGAAAAGGTAAATTAAGATTGTCTTCGATTGAGCCTTCAATCATGGTTGGTGTTTGTTGAAGGTAACCAATTCGGCGGCGTAAGCTTGTAATTTGGTGATCGGTAATCGGTTTTCCCTCAATCCAGATTTGTCCTTCAGTTGGTTCGTGCAGCCGATTTAGTAACCGTAAAAAACTTGACTTCCCAATACCTGATTTGCCTCGGATTAAAATGAAATCACCATGTTCTACTGTCAAATTGATGTTCTTAAATAATGGTGATTTTTCTTCAAATTTTAAGCTGATGTTTTTTAGTTCAATTTTCATGTTGGTAAGATATTGACTCTTAATGTCTTATTGAGGTATTATAATTTTTGGATTCAATGTGTCAAAGTATTGAACCAAATTCATCTAATTCCAATATCCAAAGCAAGGAGTAGTTATGGCTGATAATACCGTCGAAATTACAGATGGTAACTTTGAAGAAGCAGTTCTGAATTCAGATACACCGATTGTTGTTGATTTCTGGGCGGAATGGTGTGGCCCATGCAAACAGATTGCCCCAGTTCTTGAGGAACTTGCTACTGAATATGCAGATACCTATAAGATTGGCAAGCTGAATGTTGACGAAAGCAGGGAAAATGCTATGCAATATGGTATACGCAGTATCCCTACAATGTTAGTTTTTAAAAATGGTCAAGTTGTTGAAACGATTGTTGGTGCGTTGCCCAAAGCTCAGATCCATTCTAAGATTACTGCCGCTCTATAACCATTCTGATCTTTTTCTGGTTAAAAATAAGAAACTCAGATCAAAATGATCTGGAAAATGATTTATAACACGATCGGCATAGCTGCAATTTTTACTGGTTTTCAGGTTGCCTCGCTGTTCAATGCGAAAATTCGGCAAGGGATTTTGGCGCGTAAAACTGCTTTTAGGCAACTCGAAGAACAACTGGAATTGGTGCCAGATTTTACAAAAAGGGTTTGGTTCCATTTTACTTCAGTTGGTGAGTTTGAACAAGCTAAGCCTTTAATCGAGTCGATAAAAGGAAATGCCCAGATCATTTTGACTTATTTTTCGCCGTCTGTTCGTCCGAATGTTCTTGAATATCCTCATTGTGATGCACATACATGTCTACCGCTTGATACAGCTGTAAATGCGAAACGGTTATTTGATTTAATTAAGCCAACAGTGTTGATTTTTTCTAAGTTTGATATCTGGCCAAACTTGGTTTGGAGTGCTTTTGATCAGGGTATTCCAACTGTCTTGATCGCTGGTACTCTTCATCAGAAATCGAAAAGGTTGCACCCTATTGCAAGGCCTTTCTTCAAACAGGTCCATAATAAGCTTACGCTCCATTGTGTGATTTCTGAATCGGATGCAGAAAGATTTAAGCAACTTTGCGGTGATGACTCGCAAGTTGAAGTGACGGGTGATACACGTTTCGATACCGTTTATAGTCGCGCTATAACGGTCAAAATGGATCAATCCCTTCTTGCTCAGTCCTCCTTCAGGTACCCAATTGTTATAGCTGGCAGCACTTATATTGAGGAGGAGGAGATTCTACTGCAAGCCTATGAGCTTCTGCGTTGTGGGGAAAAAAATGGACTACTACACTTGATTGTTGTTCCTCACGAACCAACAGTTGAGCATATACAAAAGTTCTGTTCAAAACTTGATCTGTTGAGGTTTTCGTACATACTGTTTTCGGATCTGAAAAGCGAAATGGATCTCAGTGAAACGGAAGTTATCGTCATCGACACTGTCGGATTATTAGCAGAACTATATAAAATCTGTGACATTGCCTTTGTCGGTGGTAGTTTTCATGGAAGGGTACACAATGTTATGGAACCGGCGGCTATGGCTAAGCCAATTGTATTTGGGCCACGGATCGAAAACTCGTATGAAGCGGGACTCTTAAAAGAACGCCACGCAGCGCAACAGGTCTACAACGCTTCCGAAACGGCCGACATTTTCAGAGAATTGATATGTTCATCTCAACTTCGCCAACAAATGGGGGAGATAGCAAAAGCTGTGATCGTTGAGAACCTTGGTGCTTCTCGACGGTCACTCGATCACTTGGAAAGATTTCTATAATCTATCAAGGAGTAAAAAAACTTATATTAATGCTTGATGGATATGTTTCCCGCCGCGTGAAAGCGCGATTTGAATTCCTTCTGGTGATTCAAACGACTGGTTGTAATCGATTCCAAGACAATGGTAGATTGTTGCCGATAGATCTTCAGGACGTACTGGTAAATCCGCTGGGGCTTCGCCGTAGTCATCGGAAGATCCGATGACTTGTCCTCCTTTAATTCCTCCACCAGCTAGCATGATTGAGAATACTCGTGAGTGATGATCTCTCCCTCCATCATGGTTAATAATTGGCGTTCGGCCAAATTCTCCCATTACTAGAGTAAGTGTGCTATCTAGCAAACCTCGGTCGAATAGGTCATGGATCAGCGTTGCAACTGTTTGATCGAAACGACTGAGTCGACTGCTCAATGACGAAAAGATGTTGTTATGGTTATCCCACCCGCCTAGATCAACGGTGGTAAATCGAACTCCAGCCTCCACAAGCCGACGTGCAAGCAGGCAGCTTTGTCCAAACCGGTCTCTGCGATACGCATCACGCAATTTTCCATTTTCTTTGTTGAGATCAAAAGCTGCACGTGCGTCGGCAGAACTAATCAGGTTGTAGGCTGCAGTGTAGAATTCATCAGTAGCAACTGCTCGACTGTTCCCAGATTCATGTTTTTTGAAGGCAATGTCAACCAATTCACGTAACGTTTTTCGTCGATCGAAACGTTGCTGTGTGACTTTATTGAGTGTGATAAGGTCGCGACCCTTAAAGTTCTGGCTGGTAGGATCTCCATTTAACGAAAACGGATCTAGTGCTGAACCGAGAAAACCTCCTCCACCGTAAGCGATAGGAGAGGGAATGGCGATGTAAGGTGGTAACGCACTGGTCTGTTCCTTTTGTTCTGCCACAATCGAGCCATAACTTGGTACAGCAAAACCGGGTAAAGGGCGAAAACCTGTCATCATGTAGTGTGTCCCGCGTTCGTGTGCCGCTTCGGGTGACGTCATCGATCGGATCAGACATATTTTATCCATCTGCTGTGCTATTTTGGGTAGGTGTTCGCAGATCTTGATGCCAGGTATGTTCGTTTTAATTGGTTTGAAAACACCGCGAATTTCTTTCGGAGCCTCGGGTTTCAAATCCCAGATATCAAGATGGCTGGGACCACCACCAAGCCAGATTAAAATGACGGACTTGGCCTTCCCTTGAAATTGATCTGATTTTGCCATGGTTTTGAGTCGAAACAAATCTGTCATGCTGAGTCCTAGTGTCCCAAGCATGCCCACTTTGATAAAATCTCTACGGTGGAAGTTGGCACAATCTGTAGCATGTGCTGATTTTTGGGTCATCTTTGCTATCCTCTTCTTAAACTTATGAAAAAATATTCTTGATAAACTCATTTGGCTGAATTGTGATTTGTCTCAGCCGCGGATCATCTTCCGTGAATTTTGCTCCGTTCTCAATCCATTGTAGGTATGGTAACGTATTCCTGAAAATTAAGTTCAAAGCGTAATCTGCTTACGTAGCTGACTATTCCATTAGTTTTCAATGAAAACAGTGAGTACTTAGGGCAAAAAGGTTAATTTGCCTGCCACGATAGTCATAGGGAATTTAGGATAGTGGTCGGTTTCTGGATTCAATGTCAGTAGCGATAGGTCTAATTCTATGTCCATTAAACTTACCACGACAGATTGCAACAGAACACCTTTAATTTTGTCCAAAATGGATCAATATTATTAAAAAACTTTTAGTTCTATTTTTGCATATTTAGTAATGTCGAGGGAGATAATGGAAAGATATTTCCATGTTGTTATTGGTCTTTGTACCTATATCTAGTATACCGAAGAAATCACGTTCACATTATGGCAATGTTCTTGAACTGTTGTCAAGTATTCTACTTCAGTCTTTCATTTGTTGGTTTTTCGTTAGTAGTGGCTATGAGCGGTGGAAACCAAAAATGTAGTAATAGTCTGTCTAAGGATTGCCTTGTCCAGTTATAATACCTATGCTATAATCGCACAGCGTGCGTTAATCTCTGTTATGACAGCGTTTGCTTAAGTTTAAAGGATTTTAGGAGGGTATTTAAAAATGGGTCAAAACGAAAATGCGATTGATTATGATGGAGGAAATGGGGAAAGTACCTCCATTCTCATCGGTATTGTCGTTGCAATTATTCTCGGCATTATTATTGGAGGATATGCACCGGAATTTGCTAAACATTTTGATATTCTGGGCCAGATTTTTCTCAATTCGTTGAAGATGATTGTGGTTCCGTTAGTTGTCCTTTCGATGATTGTTGGTATTACAGGATTGGGTGATATTAGAAATATTGGAACGATTGGTGGTCGTACTGTACTTTATTATATGGTGACAACAGCGGTTTCTGTGATTATTGGAATAATAGTGGTTAATATTGTTCGCCCTGGTGTTGGTATTTCTACGGGAGAAAGGCATCTGGAGTTCTTGTATACCTTGGATGATCGTACAGTTAATATAGGAGATAAGAGTTGGGACAAAAAGGGTTTTAAGAACTATGAGCAGAAGGGGGATAAGAAATATCTGCTTGTCCTTTCTGATCAGAATGTTCAAGGTATTATTGAATCGGTTACTCAAAATTCGGCAACGGTTAAAACTTGGAAATACGTTGAGGCTGGCGATGTCTACTACGTCCAAGCAGGTGATACTGAGAAGGCTCTTCGTACAGTAAATGGTCAAATCATATCTGCAGATCCTGATTTGGTAGCTAGAGGGACAGGTGTTGAAATCAGATTGCCAATTGCTGATAAAGTAGCAAGCAAGAAGGATAAAGGGATTGTAGATACAATGAAGGAAGTTGTCCTTGGCAATTCGGTTACTGGCAAGCAAGGGATGATTCCCATCAACATCTTTAAGGCCATGGTACAGATGGACATTTTACCTTTGATCTTTTTTTCATTGCTACTTGGTGCTGCTCTGACAGTTGTAGGCGGATACGCCGAAACTGCTATTAACACCATTTCGGCTCTCAACGATGGCGTAATGAAAATTGTACATTGGATTATGGTTGTCTCACCTATAGGGATTTTTGGTTTAATGGCTGGTAGGATTGGTAAAGAAGGTGGCTTTGCTGGTTTTTTGCCCGAATTGGTTGCCGTTGGCAAGTATAGCTTTACCGTATTGCTCGGCTTAGGTATTCACGGCGTCGTGGTTTTACCACTCATTCTCTGGTTAATTGGTAGAAGAAACCCCATTACTTATGTTTCTGGTGTTGCTACTGCTTTACTTAATGCTTTTTCTACTGCTTCCAGTTCAGCTACACTTCCTCTTACCATGGAAGGTGTCGAGAGCGGCAACAAAATTTCGAATCGGACCTCGAGTTTTGTCTTGCCATTGGGTGCAACTATCAACATGGATGGTACAGCGCTTTACGAAGCTGTGGCTGCGATTTTTATCGCCCAAGTTTATGGTGAGGAACTTGGTTTTGCCAAGCAGCTGGTGATTGTGTTGACGGCGACGCTCGCGGCCATCGGTGCTGCTGGGATTCCGCAAGCAGGATTAGTCACTATGGTGATCGTGCTCAGAGCTGTTGATCTTCCCATCGAAGGAGTCAGCTTGATTTTGACCGTTGATTGGCTTTTGGATCGTTTCCGAACGACTGTCAATGTCTGGGGTGATAGCGTTGGGGCTGGAATTATTGAAACATTAGAGAGTAATGATGCTGAATCTGCAACGACCTAGTATGGACAAAGAGGATGGAGAAACAAAATACTGCATCCAGTGAAAAGATTACCAGTGGCTCAATGATCGCCATTGTTGTGATTATTTTTACTGGATGTTGGGTTGCGTTTGCCTATAATCAAAACTTAGGAGTAGATGACAGTCAATCTGTTTTGCTTCTGCACCCGATTGTCGCGGTTTTATTGATTGCGCTTCTCGTCCGAGTTCGGAAACTCATAGAAGTGCCTAGCATTGTTTATATGTTGATTGTTATGATCAGCCTCTGGCTTTTAATCAATTTGTCAAATATGCTAATGCCCTTCTTTTTTGGATTTGGACTTGCCTATTTCTTCCGGTTTATTGTTGGGGGAATCCAAGAAATTCCGCTGCCGTTCGGAAGGCGATTGCGTGTTCCAAAGATTGTAGCGAGTCTTATTCTCTTTGGTCTGACACTTGGTATTATCGGTTTGTTGTTTTGGATTGTGATACCCCAAATTGTTGATCAGACGTTGGGTATGAGCGAAGGCTTGGTCAAATTCTACCGAGATACGATTGCGCCCTTTGTCGCAGGTACCAGCGAAGAAAAAGGTGTCCTCGATAAGATCGAGGATTTCGGGAATAATTCAAGTTCGAGTTTGATCCGTAAAGTAACCCAATTTGCTAAGTATGAGGGGCAAAAAATTGTCGATCAGATGCAAAATTACCTTACAGCTAACTTGGGGTCTCTGGCTGAAACGGGAACAGATTTTTTTGGTCGTGTTTTCCGGCGTTTTTCTTCAATGGCCATTGGTGTTGGAGGGTTTTTAACTACGACGTTTCTGACGTTAATGGTGTTGATTTATGCTGGACATTCACTGGAAACTTATGTTGGAAACTTTGTTGATTTATTTCCATTAGAGAAACAGGGCCATGTATGGCAGTATCTCCATGAAATTAACAAGAACATGGAAGCTTTTTTGCGTGGACAGGTAGTTGTAATTCTGGTGATTAGTTTGATCTCGATAGTTGTTTATTCTGTCATTGGCGTGCCGTTTGCACTTGTTGTTGGCTTGATGGCGGGTATTTCAAATGCCATTCCAACCTTTGGTCCCTTTATCGGTGGTGTGTTTGCGATGCTTGCCTTACTGATGGGATTTGCCGCAGGAAATTTCTTGCTTGTTGGTTTCTTAATTCGTGTGGTTGCTATAATCTGCGCCATTCTGGGAATCCAAGCAATAGATAATTCACTCATTTCACCGAGGATTATGAGTAACGCTGTTGATGTTGATCCACTACTAATTATGTTTGGTGTGATTATTGGCGCCTCAATTTTTGGCTTTTGGGGGGTTATTCTAGCTATTCCTGTAATTGTTGTTTTGAAGTCAATTGTAACGGTTTCAAAAGAGTTATGCATATGAGTTTACCAATTGTAGCGATTATTGGACGTCCAAATGTCGGCAAATCGTCATTGTTCAATTTAATTGCCAAAAAACAGATCTCAGTGGTCCACGATTATCCTGGTGTTACTCGAGATAGGATCTACGCTGATATTGAGTGGGACGATTGCTGTTTTACAATTGCTGACACTGGCGGATTGGATGCTAAGCCGGAAGAAGAACTGATCGATCAGGTGCAGCATCAGGTCGAGACCGCAGTAGAAGAAGCAAAAGTAATTGTTTTTCTCGTTGACGTCCGAACTGGTGTTATGCCACACGATCTGTTAGTAGCGGAGAAACTGCGACAGGCTGATAAGCCGATTTTTTTGGTTGTGAATAAGGTAGAAGGGAAGAAATTTGATAACGATATCTATGATTTCTACCGATTGGGGCTGGGTGAACCAATTCCGATTTCGTGTGCCCAGAATTGGGGAATTGGGGATTTACTTGAGCAAGTTGTATTTGCCCTTCCTGAATCGAATGTTGAGGACGTGGGTTCGTCATCGTCAATAAAAATTTCAATTGTTGGACGTCCAAATGTTGGCAAATCTTCGATTATGAATGCGGTTCTAGGAGAAAATCGTATGATCGTTAACGATAAACCAGGCACGACACGAGATGCTGTCAACATTCATTTTGTGTATCAGCATATTGAATTTGAGTTAATTGATACGGCTGGAATGCGGCGAAAATCCTCGGTAAAGGATAAACTAGAACAATTCAGTGTTCAGCGGGCCATCAAGAGCATTCGACAAAGTGATATCGCTTGGTTGGTTCTTGATGCATCAGATGATATTGCTAAGCAAGAAAAGATGATTGCCAATTATATTGCTACTCAAGGGAAGGCGTCGATTATCTTGGTTAATAAGTGGGATCTGATCGAAAAGGACAATGATACTTTCAATCGGTTTGTAGATCGTATCCATACACTTTTCCCGCAGTTGGATTATGTGCCAATTCTGTTCATTTCTGCTTTAACGGGGCAGCGTGTGACAAACGCGCTTGATTTGAGTTTGGAAATTCACCGTGAGTATTGCACTAGGATTTCAACCACAGAACTAAATAGCGCGCTGACAAAGATCAAATCAGTCCATCCTCCTCCGAGAGTGGGTAAGGTCCGTCCTAATTTAAAGTATATTACGCAAATTGGCGCCAAACCTCCAACCTTCCTGATATTTGCTAGTTACCCGCATAAGATCAAAGCTCATTATGAGGCCTATGTTGTCAATGAACTGCGGGATGCTTTTGGTTTCGAAGGAACTCCACTGCAAATCTATTATCGTTCCACATCAAAAAAAGCAAATTGAAAAACCTACCGATAGATTGCACTGCTATTCCTAATGGGTGATTTTACAAAGTAAAATAAGCTACCTCAGGTTCTTCCTAGATCTATAGAGGTCTTTTGCCTTTGTTTAGGTTTTTCCTGTTTGTTGCTATGAATTGAGCCTTGAAATTTCCAGATTAAAATAATCGTGTTGTCTCGTTTCGGACGGATAGCTGGCGGGCAAAACGTTCCTTGACCAAATTGTAGTTTCCACAGTAAAATGAAAATCATCAGTTAATCTACTTACTTATATTAAGGAGTTTTTGAAATGAGCAGAATCCCAATTGCCTTAGAACTTTATTCGGTCCGTGAAGACGCTGCTGAGGATACGACAGGAACCTTGGAAGCCGTAGCAAAAATGGGGTATGAAGGAGTTGAGTTCGCTGGATATTATGGGCATAGTGCAGAAGATCTCAGAAAAGTGTGTGATGATCTCGGTTTGCAAATTATTGGTACGCACACAGGTTTGGACACACTTTTAGGTGATCAGCTGCCGGCAACTATAGAGTATAATCAAATACTTGGTAATAAGTACCTGATAGTTCCGGGACTACCAGGAGAAAGAACATCTACGACATCTGCTTGGTTGGAGACGGCTGGGATATTTAATGAGATTGCTGAGCAGGTTGCCGAACACGGGATGCAGACCGGTTATCATAATCATAGTGCTGAATTCAAAAAGATGGATGGTGAATATCCATGGGATACATTTTTTGGTAACACGCGTAAAGAGGTAGTGATGCAACTTGATACTGGTAATGCGTTGCATGCTGAGGTTGATGTCGCTCCATTTATTGAACGTTACCCTGGACGTGCGCAAACAGTACACTTGAAAGAGCATTCATCCACAAATAGTAAAGCTTTAATCGGTGAAGGTGATGTCAATTGGCAAGAGATATTTAAATTGTGCGAATCAATTGGATCAACTGAATGGTATATTGTTGAACAAGAGAGCTATGCTTTTTCCCCTTTGGAATGTGTTGATATTTGTTTGAAGAATTTAAAGAAAATGGGCAAGTAAAGCATTAATTTAATAGGGATCGGCAATAATTCATGTAATTTGCCGATCTTTTTTTGTCCTGAGAGAAGACTGTAAGTGAAAATGAAAGGAACAAGTGACAATCTAAATCCTAAAAATCCTAAACTGAAGATTTCAATTTCCATAGCTGTTTTTGTGTTGATTTGTCTTTTTGCTATTTGGGGTGCGTCGCAATTTAATCAAGTTGGCATTGTTTGGTATAGCGTCGTCCCACCGCTTTTGGCAATTACAATGGCAATTGCAACCAATCGTTTATTGACGAGCTTGGGGGTGGCCGTTGGGATAGGTATAATTTTATCGTCAGTACAGAAGAATGTCGGTTTCGAAATGCCATGGTTCCTAATACTCGGAAGTGAAAGTTGGTCAATTTCCAAATCTGTAATTGGGACTTTTAATCTTTCAGTAATCATTTTTATCGTACTTATTTTATCCATGATTTCGGTGATGATTATATCAGGAGGAATGCAAGGTGTTATTAATTGGTTATCGCAGTTTGCTAAAGGTTCTAGATCAACACAGTTGGTGACAGTATTGATGGGGTTGGCTATTTTTATTGATGACTATGCTAATACGATGATTGTTGGTTCTGCGATGCGGCCGGTGACAGATAAGAAAAAAATTTCCCGCGAAAAACTAGCGTTTCTAGTTGACGCAACAACTGCGCCTATTGCAGGGTTGGCGATTGTGAGCACATGGATCGGCTATGAGATATTCCTTTTTGCTTCAACAGCTGAATCGATTGGAATTGACAAAGATGGGTACTCGATGTTTTTCGATGCACTTGGTTACCGGTTCTACTGTCTCATGATGGTCATTTTTGTTTTTGTTAATGTGATTAGTGGTCGTGATTTCGGTGAGATGTTAAAAGCAGAAAAGCGAGCACATTCGAACGGAGCTGTTCTCGCGGTAGATGCAACGCCAATGACATCCAAAGTTTTTTCAACACTAAGTCATAATCCGGCTGCGAGAATTTCCTCTTTCTCCGCTACAATTCCGATCGTGATGCTATTTGGTACAATGGTAGCAGCATTTTGGTTTTATGGAGGAAGTTTAGGCTCCTTTTGGTCATGGACAACTTGGCGAGAGATTCTATCAAGAGTAGCTGAAGAAGGGAATAATGTTCAAGTATTGGCGATTGGTTCGGGTGTTGGATTGTTTACGGCAATTGTTTTCGCGATCACTGTCTCAGGAATTGGTTTTGGTCAGACATTCAAAGCAATCCTTCTAGGGTTGAATGGCAGTCTGTTACCGTCGTTGATTCTGATTTTTGCTTGGGGGTTAAAAGAAGTTTGCGATGCTTTGCGGACCGGAGATTTTTTGGGTGCGACAGTTAGCAATGTCATCTCACCAGTCTGGTTTCCAACAATTATCTTTGTTGTTGCTGCGTTAACATCATTTGCGACTGGTACGAGTTGGGGAACAATGGCAATTTTGATTCCAACCGCCACTCCAATTGCATTTGGCCTAGATGGATCCACCTATGGTATTACAACGATTATTTGTCTTGGTGCCGTACTTGACGGATCTATCTTTGGGGATCACTGTTCCCCGATTTCCGATACCACTATTATGAGTTCTATTTCTAGTTCATGTGACCATATTCACCATGTTCGGACGCAATTACCATATAGTTTAACGGTGGCAGGGCTCGCAATTATTTTTGGATATTTGCCTGCGGCATTTAGATTCCCACCGTGGTTCTTGATCACATGTGCAACGGGAGTGATTGTCCTGATATTTCTTTTTGTTGCTGAGTCGGTATCAGATTCAAGGTGAAAAGCGACTAAATTATGGATTATTGGTTTGCCCTTTAAATCAAATTGGTTGGAGGCTTAGGCATTTCTCCTCCTCCTAGGACCGACTGATCGAAATCAATTATTGCACCTGTCATTAATCCGGATTCTCCAGATGCTAAATAGGCAATTGCACGGGCTGCTTCTTCCACCTTAATGAGACGGCCAAATGGTTGTTTTGCTTCCGCTTCATCCAGCCAATCCTGTCCGTTACTATGATATTTTCGCTGAATTAGATCTTCGCCTGGAGTGTCCATCCAACCAAGGTTCAGGGCGTTCAGGCGAATACGATGGCGCATGACTGCATAAGCAACGTTCTTGGTCAGTGTCACCAATGCTCCTTTTGAAGTTGCATAAGGTGTCAGATAAGGTTGACTGCCATAGGCAGCAATACTGGTGACATTTACGATTGATCCCTTAATGCCTTCACGTTTCATAGTTTGAAGTACATTTTGTATCAAAAGGAAAGGTGCACGAACATTAACCGCCATAATACGGTCCCATAACTCTACTGATGAGTCCCAGATAGTACCCCGATCTGTGGTCGCTGCAGAATTTACCAATATGTGAATTCTGCCGAAGGTTTTATCAGCAACTGCTACAATGTGTTTACATTCCTCAACATTTTCTAGATCTGCTTGTACGAAATGTGCTTGGCAATCAGCTGATGCTAAATCGTTAGCAATCGCCTCTCCACGTTCTGAGTTTCTTCCTGTGATGATGATTCCTGCAGCACCTCGATTGGCAAACAATCGTGCAGTCGCTTCACCTAGCCCTTGGGTGCTACCAGTAATGATGGCGTATTTACCCTCAAACGAGTTTAGATGGGACACAAAAACCGACCTCCAAAAAACATTTGTTTATTGTTTAGATAGCGATAAATTAGATTATTACTAAGCTGTTACGTATTACCAACCCAGTTTTTCTGACAAATAAGCCCTGTTCCGCTTGGCACTGGTTAGCGGGTCTGCATTTGATTCAGGAAGAATATCTTGTTCAACCGTGCCCCATCCTTGATAGTTCATTTCATTTAGAATATTACGAATCGCAATAAAGTCAACCGTCCCTTTTCCCAGTTCAGGAAAGACACCTGCGGTAACTCCATCAAAATAGTTTCCTTCTTCTCTCAGCACTTTTTGTAAAATATTTTGGTTGCAGTCTTTGATGTGTAAATACCAGACGCGATCACGCCACTTCTTGAGCACATCAACTGGGTTGCCTCCGCCATAGGCAATGTGTGCCATGTCAAAGCAGAGGCCAACCAATTCCGGATTGGTACGTTCCAGTACGGCATCAATCTCAGTCGATGTTTCCAGGTAACCTCCAACGTGTGGATGGATGACGGACTTCAGACCAAATTCTTCCCAAACCATTTTGGCAAAAGCATCCACATTACTGGCGAAGGTATTCCAACCGTTTGCATCTAGGCTATCTTCTGGTTGAATGCGCCCAGCCCTTTTGGATCGGTGATCAGCTACAAAAAGCGCGTCAGATAGGACTATCCAACTGCAGTCCAGAGCTGATAGCACCTGTGCTGTTGTGATTGCTTCTTGATATACATCAGAAAGTCCATGTGGATCAATAAAGTTGACGATTGTAAACGCTGAGATCAATTTCAGTTGACGTTGTAACAGTTGATCACGCAATTTGGGAATGTCAAAGGGCAAATAGCCATATGGGCCAAGTTCAGTTCCATTGTATCCTGCGGCCTTTATTCCATCTAGTACTTGAGTGTAAGGAGGTACATTAGGTGTGTCTTTCATCAGTACTCCCCAAGAAACGGGAGCCGTAGCAATATCGATCTGCATCACAGATCCTTCCATATTAAAGAATTGGGTTTGTTGCTCAGTGAGTTTTGTTCGACAATATTAAAGTTTACAGTCTAAGTATAGATCTTTTTTATAGGATTAGACTGTTAGGCCTGCTTCCTGTTCTTCTGTTACGTCCACTTCGTCTGAGATATCAGCTGGTTTGCCAGTCAGATTGAGCGTCTGTCGTATTTTGGCTTCAATTTCGCTCGCGATCTCTAGATTTTCTTTCAGATATCCTATTGCCTTGGTCTTTCCTTGCCCAAGTCGTTCATCTCCGTAATAGAACCACGCTCCACTTTTACGAACTATTTCGCGATCAATACCCACATCAATCAGATCACCCTCCTTTGATATTCCTTCACCGAAGACAATATCAAATTCTGTTTCTATGAATGGCGGAGCAACTTTATTCTTTACGACCTTTACTCTAGTCCGACTTCCAATTGCATCGCTGCCATCCTTTAAGGTTTCAGCCCTTTTAATTTCTAATCGGACGGATGCATGAAACTTTAGTGCCAGTCCACCAGGTGTCGTATTGGGGTTGCCAAACATAACTCCAATTTTTTGACGAATTTGATTGGTAAAGATAACGCAAGTCTTCGATTTATTAGTCACACCGCTGATTTTCCGAAGTGCCTTGGACATTAGGCGCGGTAACAACCCAACATGTGTATCTCCCATCTCCCCTTCAATTTCAGCTTCCGGTGTGAGTGCTGCTACAGAATCAACTACAATAACGTCAATTGCACCACTACGGATTAATGTTTCCACAATGTCCAACGCTTGTTCTCCAGTGTCAGGTTGTGAAATGAGTAAGCTGTCCATGTCTACGCCGATGTTCTTGGTGTAAACGGGATCTAGAGCATGCTCTACATCAATAAAAGCAGCGACACCGCCTAGTTTCTGAGCTTCAGCAATAACATGTAGTGCAAGAGTAGTCTTGCCACTAGATTCCATTCCAAACATTTCAATAATTCGGCCGCGTGGGATACCACCAACACCAAGCGCAATATCTAATGCCATCGAACCAGTTGGGATAGCTTCTACCGGGACAACCTGATCGCTGTTAAAACGCATGATTGCACCTTTCCCATGCTGGCGTTCAATTTGCAACATTGCGAGGTCTATTGCTTTTTCCTTTTCACCTTCTTCATTCATAATTTAAAGCCTCCTTTGTTCTATGGGAAATATCGTTTATACATATGAGAGTTACTTAATTTTTTATGGTAGCCTGAATTTATTCAACACCAAATTGGACTGTTTGAAGTTTTGTGTAGACTGCTCCTTCTGAAGTGAGTTGACTCTTCATCAGCAATATCTGTTTAACATAAATGGGGACATGATTTATCTCGTTATATGCATCAAAATGTGAGGCAAACTTAGTTAAGCTAATGTGATTCTTGATTCGTGCGATTGTAAGGTGTGGGATGAATTTCCTGCTTTCCTTTGGAAAGCTAAAGCGATTGAGGCATGAATTTAGGTTTTCAGCGAGCCTTACGATTGGTGTAGGGTCTGTTGCAATGTCAAACCACAAGACTTTAGGTTGCGAGAAATTTTTAAACGCGCCGATACTGCCGATCCTTATGTTGAAAGGTTGTTGATCTTTCACTGCATGACGGATGGCATCTTCAATGCTTGGAATTTGATTGGAGGCAACATCACCTAGAAATTTCAGAGTCAGATGGATGTTAGATGGTTTGACCCATGATACTTTTGGTAGTATCGGCCGTAATTCCATCTGGATCTCTGCTATTTTATCTTTAATGTCGTTTGGGATATCAACGGCAATAAAACTCCGGATCATTCTATTTTTCTGGTTGATACTTCGCACTGAAAAGGCCTAACAATGCTTTTCTATTTGAGTGTAAGAATTGAAAGCCTGAGACAACGGTTAATGTTAGTGGAATACACATCATAAAGAAAATTACACCGTAGCTATTATGAAGCGGAATAATTCCGATATAAGGATCAATTCTAATATAAAGGTCAATAGCTAGTAATGCCAAAGCAACCGATATGACGATCATTTGTGATAGTGCTTTTGCTTTTCCCCAAGCGTTTGCTGAAACTACTCTACCATGTTTGGCAACAAAAACGGATCGCAAAGTTGTAACAATTGCTTCACGCATTACTATGATCACAACCATCCAAATTGGGATGAAACCGTCATTCTTAGTTGCGAGCACAATTAATGCCGCTGCAATCAGAAGTTTATCGGCAAAGGCATCAGTGAATTTTCCGAAATTGGTAACGTTATATTTTCGAGCTAGTATTCCATCAAAGAAATCAGTCAAAGATGCCATGACAAAAAGAATAAAAGCAAGAATATACTTATGATAGGAAAAGGCGAAAATAAAAATAGGAATTAGGATTAAGCGCAAGATTGTTAGGCCGTTAGCAACTTGCTTTTTGTACCATGGATGTTCCATAATAATCGAGTGGTACTTATCTATTCGGGTGAGATGTCGATGACCTCTGCTCCCTTGGGTATGATAAATTTAAAAAGGTTCGCCGAAAGTGGTAAGTCACGTTTAATGTTCTTCAATGTAATAGTTGCACTTACATTATTACTACCTGCGCTAGTGGAGTAATAACCAAATTGGACTGGCAACCAATTTTTAGAATCAATGAGAAGCTCGATTTTCTCGTGTATAGTTGCTTGGTTCCCCGGTTGTGCGAGGAGATGAGGTTTCGGCGTTAATTCCATGCGATGAAAGCCTTTCTCTTCGGCAAGTTTATCGTCTTTTAATCGGTGATTGTAATTCGTTTCTAGATTTTCGAGAGAAAATCCTATTCCTGGGAGCAGTTCCTTACGATCTGGATTTGACCATGTCATTTTGTTGACTTGGTTTAGAAATGGTGTGTAAGACCATGAATACTCACCGTCAAGAACAATCGTTTGCACAATCTTACTCGAGTCTTCCTGATTGAAGTAATCTTGTCTTAATAAATTTGGTTTGCTAAATGAGAGTTGTCCATTGGAAGTTCCCTTATTTGTACCGTGAATGGTTGTTTCCACGAAATCTGCGGTGAAGTTCTTCGATTTCCTATATTCCTCCTTGAAATTCTCTAACACTTGGCTGGCAGTTTGCGCTATCACCCAACTATTACAAAAAAACGATAATATCAGGACAACATTACGGCATCGTTTCATAAGAAATTCCCTTTTCTAATTAGTAGCATTCCCGTTGCAATTTGTCAATCTTTAATTTATTTGAAAATTTCAGGATGTCGGTTGATTTCTTGGGTTATAATTTTCTTCGTGTCGTTCTTTGGTACTTGGATTTTTGACCAATCTGTTAGTATTACTGTTAAGTCTTCGGGATTTTCAAGGTTAGAGAGGACAAAAGCTTCAAGTTCTTCTGAGATGTTTGCGTCTCGAAAAAAGCTGTAGAACCAGATTGAAAATTCTTTGATTCTATCTGAATGTGTTGCAAAAACCCAAAAGTTGAATGTACAAAAATCAATACCTTCTTCACAGGTTTTGTTCGATAGCCACACATCGCTTGGGATTCCCTGTAGATGATCGAGGAAATATGTTTTTAAATGCTGATCGTTAAGATAGGTAACCGTCGGCAGGATACTAAACTGAATCGCATATTTATAGGCCCAGACCTCAACTGGAGGTGTTTTCAACCCTGCTTTTTTGTTTTTACGAGGAAGCAATTTTGGCTCTTTAGGTCTCTTTGATTTAATATGTAATGTCTTGACAATTTCCGGTTGCTGTAATAGAATCCCAAGTATCAGTATTGAATTAGCCGTTTCCTGGTGAAAGATAGATCAACATGAATGAAAGTTACTTTCAGCCTACAGATGCAAAGTTTGCCAAAGAGGGATTAACATTTGACGATGTTTTGCTTTTGCCAGCTGAGTCAGAGTTTCCTCCCAGCGAAGCTGATACTAAAACGTATTTAACATCGAATATTCAACTTAATATTCCGATTTCCAGTTCTGCGATGGATACGGTGACGGAGGCTGAACTGGCCATTGCTCTAGCGAGAGAAGGCGGTATTGGAATTGTCCATCGGAATCTTCCGATTGAACGACAGGTTGAAGAGATCGATAAGGTTAAGCGCTCTGAAAGCGGCATGATTGAGCACCCGATCACACTGACACCCGATAAAACGGTAGCTGACGCGTTAGAGGTGACAGCTTTTTACAGAATTGGTGGAGTCCCTATTATTTCCGAAGACGGGATTTTGGTTGGTATGATTACCAACCGGGATCTTAAGTACGAGGAGAATTATGATACGCCAGTTACAAAACTGATGACGCCACTTGACGAGCTTATAACCGCCCCACCCGGGATTAGTTTGGAAGATGCAAAAAAGGTTCTTCATCAAATTCGAAAAGAGAAACTTCCTATTGTTGATGATGACTATCGACTTCATGGTTTAATTACTATCAAGGACATTGACAAAATTAGGCAATATCCTACTTCGTGTAAGGATGAGTTGGGTCGGCTTCGTGTTGGTGCGGCAGTTAGTCCTTCTTCAAGTCTTGACGAAATTGGAATGCTCGTAGAGGCAAAAGCTGACGTCTTGGTTATTGATACCGCCCACGGTCATTCGAAGAGTGTCGTACGTGCTGTACAGACAGTGAAAACCGAATTTCCGAATGTGGATCTTATTGTTGGTAATGTGGTAACGGGTGAAGCAACACAGAGGCTCATTGATGCCGGGGCAGATGGTATAAAAGTTGGGATTGGGCCAGGGTCGATCTGTACTACTAGGGTTATTGCCGGGATTGGGGTTCCTCAGATTACAGCCATTTATGATTGTGCCGTGGAAGCAGACAAGCAGAGTATCCCGATTATTGCGGATGGAGGTATTCGATATTCTGGTGATATCGCTAAGGCAATTGGTGCTGGTGCAAGTTCTGTCATGATTGGAAGTTTGTTTGCTGGAACAGAAGAAAGCCCTGGGGAAACAATTATCTACCAAGGTCGGAAATTTAAGGTCTATCGTGGAATGGGATCACTTTCTGCGATGCGAAAGCGCGGCGGAAAAGACCGTTATTCGCAAGGTAGCGAAGAGGATATTTCTAAACTGGTGCCTGAAGGGATTGAGGGACGTGTTCCATATAAGGGAACTCTAAGCGAGTCCGTTTACCAGTTTGTCGGAGGTCTTCGAACTGCAATGGGTTATTGTGGTACACCTGATATCGAGTCGTTGCGGCTTAATAGTCGCTTTATTCGAATAACAGGTAGTGGATATCAAGAAGGTCACCCACATGATGTTGTTGTGACTGAAGAGGCTCCCAACTATAGTATTTTCGGTACGTAATTATATTATCGTCAAGTTAAGGGCTTGTTCTATAATCTCATCTTTGTTTGTCATCCTCTTGTTTTTGAGGTTTAGTTTTATTGTTAGTAAGCGGGTTGGGCAATTTTTCGGAATTAGTAGTAGAAAGTATAAGTAGGTCTATCAAGTATTATCGATAAAATGTTCCAGAAGCTACCAGCTGTGAAGTCTCCGAGTACCAGTCCTATGAAAAATGGTACTAGTTGTATATAAAATCTTATCCCTCCATGCTTAAGAATTAGCCACTTTGCAACACCACTTAACGAGAATGCTGCCCAAAACATATGCATGTGGAATGATATTCCATATCCAAGTGGGTGAATGGGCCACCAAAATAGGTGTTTCCGGATGACCGCCAGAAAAAGAGTAAACAGGAATCCAAGTGTCATCGCAATGATATGGGGAACGTTTACTGGATGAGGTGAGGTAATCCAGCTGTGTAAAAAATTGTAGGCGCGACCACCAAAGCTATTAATTTGGTTTCCTATTTTTCCGGAGTCAACACCGAGTTTTAGAAATGTATCTAGTAGCATTAGGAAGCATAATGGCATTGCAATTACAATCAGCAAAAGCATTGATCGAGACATTCCCTTTAGGTTAACCCCTGCTTGTTCTGATAACTTGAAGGCTTCGAGTTGGTGTGGCATTGGATGGCTTCGATTATCGCGATTGAACCAGAAAAACAATGAGAACCAGGTTAGATTATTTGCTCCAATTTTTCTCGTTCCAAGTAGGCTAATCAGACTATGGTGTGGACCGATGAAGGTAGTTGAATGGATCGGTAGACCAACTTCTGCCCGGATACGTGTCAGTGTAATTGCAATAGTAAGATGTGCTAGGAAGAATAGAATAGCAATCCAAATGTCCATCCCTCCTCTGGCGGTAAAAAAAATTAGAAATATTCCGCCGAAGATAATTCCTAAAAAAGCTGTTCGATACCGCATGGGCTCGTCTTTATCAGTTGCTTCTATGTACCCAATTGCTTGTTGGAAAGCTGATAGAATCTGATGGCGTGTTGTCCAGATTGCTAGTAAACAAACTCCTGTATAGGCACCTATGTTTTGTTCGTATTGATAAGGATAACCTGGTAGACTATCTAGTCCGATGATACCTCCAATCAAATATTGTGATTTGTAGAAGAAGAAAAAGAGAACGCATGAAGCAAGTAGGTCTAATGGCATTAGGAAACCAAGGCCGACAGCAAATGGATAAATAGTAATTGCAAAACTATCTCGGCGGAGCACTGACCATGGTCTGTTGACGAAGAGGGGATCAAGAGAAATATGCTTGTTCGGGATTTCTGGGATTGATGGGAAGAATATATGGAGTCCATTTGTGAGGCTAATCAATGCGGCCAATCCGAACCCCCACCACATTGGTCTGTTACGTAAGAAGTTGGTCGTGTTGCACGTAATTTCATATGGCAATTGCACAATGGGATAAACTAGCTTTTCTTGTTCGATCCATTGTTTTCGAATAATTACGTTAATGCATTGCATGACAAAAACGAGTGTAAAAGTAAAAACCGACCACCAGAATATTGGCTTTAGCCATGCTAACAAGTAGAGAGGTTCAAATATTGACTTATCTCCCAAGTAAAATGCGCTTAGTATTGTTTGATCGCGAATAGTTAGCCAATCTGGAAGATAATGCCAAAATAGGTTACGCCATTCATTCTCGGATGATGCGAACCAGAACGCGTGAACAATGATAGATACCAAAGGTAAAAACATATCGTACGACATAAATAGCAACGTAATCGACATCAATACATAGAGTGAGAGCAATTCACTATCTTTTAGTGCATGTTTAGGTGTCCATCTTCGTATTATAAGATTTAAGAAAGTGATCAGTAAGACTGTAAAGACGACGCTATAAAATGGTGCCATGAGCGTTGGAAAAGTGTATCGGAGGGCTTCGCACTCGATATGCCATCGATAAATTATTGGTAGAAGTAACAGTGCAATGAGTATGGTTCGCCAAGTGATTTTCTGAGTCGAGAGTTGTCGATTAGGAGAAGAATATGGCATATGTGAATTGGAGAAGGGGGGTTACTTTCAACAAGCGGCACATGGGCCACTCGGAAAACTAAGCGGGTATATGGATTGGTATTGGTTTAGTATACGATTTTTAGAAAATGTACAGAGGTATTAGATTTGAACTCACTTTAGTATGGTGATGCTAAACACTTCATGTAGATTGAAGCAAGGTTTTGCCTGTTGTTGGATGAAACAGATGCAATTTAGTCGGATTGAAGTAGATGGGAATGGAATCACCACGGTTAAAGCCAACGTTTGAGCGAGTTCGGGCTTTGAAGGTGATGCTACTCAGATCTAATGTCAGAAACAAATCGCTACCTAATGGTTCGCGTACAACTACTTTGGCGTGTGCTGTAGGTTTATTAGTCGGGGATACCTCAATATCTTCCGGACGAATTCCAAGGCTGACCTCGTTAGGAGTATTTGACGACAAGCGGTCAGCTATTTCTGGTGTCAGTTCACATACAAAGTTTGCACCTTCAATTTGCCATGTTTCATTTTTGTTGTTCAATTTGCCTTGAAAAAAATTCATTGGTGGACTCCCGACAAAACCGGCAATAAACATATTAGTGGGTTGATTGTAGATTTCTTCTGGAGTACCTAATTGTTGTAATTTCCCTTCGTTAATAATTGCAATTCGGTCAGACATAATTAGCGATTCTTCTTGATCATGAGTTACATATATAAACGTTTTTTCTAGTTCGGCATGTAGCCTTTTAAGTTCCGTCCGCATGGTTACGCGTAGTTTTGCATCTAAGTTTGATAGTGGCTCATCCAGCAAGAATACACATGGATTACGTACAATTGCGCGTGCTAAGGCAACTCGTTGGCGTTGACCTCCGCTAAGTTGACGTGGCTTACGTTCCAGTAAATGCTCGATTTCCATCGCTTTAGCGCCATCTTGTACACGATGTTCGATCTCATTTTTAGGCAGATGGCGCATCCGTAATCCGAAAGCGATATTATCATAGACTTTCATGTGAGGATATAACGCATATGTTTGAAAGACCATGGCAATATCACGCCGTTCTGGTGGGACATTGGTCACATTTTCGGTGTCAAAGAACACCTGACCGTTTGTTGGTGTTTCGAGTCCAGCTACAATGTTGAGCGTTGTTGTCTTGCCACAGCCGGATGGGCCTAGCAAGGTGAGAAATTCTCGATCTGCAATTTCCAACGTTAAATCATCAATTGCGGTCACATCACCAAAGGTTTTGGTTAAGTGTTTCAGGACAACTCCAGCCATAAAAGTTTACTTTTCTAACTATAAATCGGAAAGTTTTTGAATGGATACGATGTTATTTTTTAACAATTGAATTCTCTATCAGATTTCAATGTGTTAACCGGTTACTGCTCCACTGATACCGTGAATTATGAAACGCTGAAAGATAAAAGCTAAAATAATTGGTAAAAGTACTACTAGAACACCACCCGCCGCAATAATAGTGAAATCGACCTGTAGTTCTTGGGCGAAGTCAGAAGCAACTACTGTTACTGGCTTGGAAGAAATGGTGGAAGTAAATAGCAGAGCGAAAAAAAACTCACCCCACGAAGAGATAAAGGAAAAAATTCCCACGGCAATCATACCTGGTGTCGTCACCGGCAGAAACACACGGAACAAGGCACCAATCTGAGAACACCCGTCTACTCTGGCAGCACGTTCCAAATCGAGTGGCACAGTCTGAAAATAACCCTTTAGAATCCAGATTGTAAAGGGGAGTGTGAAAGTAACATGTGCAAGAATAACTGCTAAGTGTGTATCTAACAGGCCATAGCTACGTATCAGAAGATACATGGGAATCATAATTGCTATACCTGGCACACTTCTTGAGCAGAGATAGAATAACATCAAGGCTAGTTTGCCTGCAAAGTTGATTCGTGCCAGTGCATACGCTGCCAATGATCCAAAGAATAGGTTGAGTACCATCACTGAACTGGCAATGACTAGGCTATTGATTATGGCACGAGGGAATTGTCGTGCTGTAGCTGTTCCGATGTCTAGGTTTTTGGTGTGTGCATGGAAGTATGTTTCATAGCTTTGTAGTGTGGGTTGGTGTGGTATCCAATGCATTTGGGTTACTTCCCGCTCGTTCATAAAACTGACCGACACAACCCATAAAAAAGGAGTTAAGATATACAGGGTTGCCAGCATAACAAGAAAGTATAATGCTAGTCGCTTGGTAATAGGATTATTTATTTTTAGTTGGGTTTTCATCCTTGCACAGTCCCACGATTGTACAGCAATCGAATATAAATAATCGCTAAACTCATGGTGATAAGCATAATCAGGTAAGAATAAGCATTGGCACTACCAAAGTTGAGACGGCCGAAGGCTTCCTTGTAAGTTTGCCAGGCTATGACATAAGTGGCATCACCAGGACCTCCACCAGTTAGCGTGAAAATAAGATCGAATGTGCGAAATCCATTCATAGTTCCGAGAATGGCGACAATCATAATGGGGTGAAGTAACCATGGCAGTGTGATATGAAAGAAACGGTTCCATGCATTGGCACCATCTACTTTTGCTGCGCGATATTGTTCCGATGGTATTGCCTGGAATGCAGCCAGAAAGATGATACAGGCAAATGGAACGTTCTGCCACACATGAGCGGCAATAGCTGCATTAAGGGCTATGATTGGTGATGCCATTCCCAGATAATCAATCTCTAAGCCTGTTAGTCTATTTGCTAGATTGACACAATCTCGCATTATTTTATCGAAAACGCCGTACTTACCAAGAAGACCGACCCACATTAAACCATTTACTACTCCCGGTATTGCCCACGGAATTAATAGCATTGAACGTACTATCCCGCGTCCAAAAAACTCCTGATTAAACAGCAGTGCAATTCCTAATGCTACCAAAATTATTAGTGGAACCGACAATCCGGTGAAATAGAGTGAGACTCCGATCGAATGCCAGAAATCGTAGCTGGTAAGTATATCAAGATAGTTTCCTAGGCCGACGAATTCAAATTGTCCGGGCCGTCGTAGATTGTAGCGATGCAGGCTTGTCCAAAGCGAGACACCAATAGGATACCCAATTAATAGCAGGATCAGAAGAATAGTTGGCATATTAATCAGATAAGCAAAAACCAGTTCACTTCTTTCTTTGGTTGTTAAACTTTTTTTGAACAGTTTTCCCTCGTCTGGTTTTACCATTTGAGGTCTCTTCCAAATTTTCTCCTATTATTTTTCAAATCTGTCATCATTTACGCCCATTCTTGCTTAAAATCTCTACACCGTTTTGCAATTCGTGCCAATCCATCACGTGGAGATTGCTGACGAAGAAGGATTTTCTGAATTTCTGGTTGATAGTAGACGCGGAAATCTGGAAACCACGGAGCTTTGATATTCTCACGTGTACGTGCTACCTGAGAAAGTTTCTTGATGATTTCAATATCACCCCACTGTTCTGTTTGAGCAATAATTTGGGGGTCATCCATCAGAGACTTGTAAGCGAAGCCCAACCCTCTCAAACGAAACCACCGACGAGATGTAAAGTAGTCTCCAGTTGTATCCTTACCACCGAGAAATTGCATGAACTGCCAAGTATTCAATAATTGATCGGTGTTGCAATGTGCTGTCAGGCAATACATCCGGGTCCAACCTAGTGTCCCTTCTTGATCAGGTTCCAAACTTGGTATTGGTGCTATTTGGAGTGTTTTGGCATGGGTTTTCTCCTTGGGTGGAATGTTTCTTGATTTTAGGTATGCTTCGGCTACTGCGCTATTCTGACGGTTATTCACCCATTCAACATCATATTTGCTGATTAAACAAAATGCCTGTCGTCCAGCGGCAGTGTTTTCTCGAATTAGCCCCATAGTCAGCGAATTAATATCGATAATCCGGTGTTTATGGATACCATCTACAATCCATTGAAGAATTTTTTCAGCGCGTTGATCTTTGTCATCAGGAAAGATAGGGGTCAGATCATCATCAAACAAATCTACTTCCGAAGCATAATTCAACGCCCACCAATCGCCAAACCCCATACCTGGTGCTTGTCTAAACCCAAGAACTATTGGATATTCAATAATATAACCGTCAGGCGAACGTAGACGCTTTTCCTTGATTTTTATTGCTTGCTCCGTTAATTCGTTTAAAGTACGTGCTGATTTTTCAAACCCTGCAGTTTCAAGCATCTGTGTGTTGTACACCCAGACAGTAAAGTCAGTGTAATAAGGTAAGCCGTAACGTTTGCCCTGATAAGTCATAGCTTCTAAATTATAATTGAAAATATCTTCTGAGTACTGTTGGGCGCCAGGTAAATCGTCGCACGGTCTAAGCCAGCCAGCTTCAACCCATTCGGAAAAGTCATCATCACGGACGTAGCAGCAATCCATTGGGGTCTTGCCGACAAATAAGGCCACCATCTTATCGTGATAGTTACCCGAGATACTTTGATATGTAACATCGATCTTCGTTTGGTCGGTAAAGAAATCGATATTTTCCTGTACCAGATTCGGTTCGTAAGGCCATCCTTTGAAGATAACACCAGAGGGTTGGTTTCGCATACATCCAGACATTAGACCCGCTCCAGTCAGAGCAGTATTTCTCAGAAAATCACGTCGTTTCATGTCTATGCCATAACTCTTTCAACAAGTATTCCAGCCACTTCAAAAATTGCTTGGGCAAGTCAAGGGTTTGTTAGATTGTGTTAGTATCTACACTTTTGTTTTGAACTGTATTTATACATCTTCATGTTAGATGGTGGGTCAACAACTTCTAGGAATTGGTAGCCAGATATTTGTCGGTGTTTGCAAATCCTCAATTTTAATAGTACTGATTTTTCTCGGATTATACTGCCAATGCAGTTTTATTGATACTTAGGTTCAGCATTTTTTCACAGACTACGCCGATATTAGCAAATAAGAAAGGGCGAGCATTTCCAGCCTCGCCCTCCTAAAACAATTAAGATCAGTTCATGAGGATTTTGTATTGTTATCAGAGTCGGCTTCTCTTAAGGCGTCCCCATACCGTTCCCAGCTTACTGGCTGGCTCAACTGCAAGAGCGCGCCGTTCTGTGTTTGGCAGTTCCGCGTCAACAAGTTCAACGGCTCCTTCCAATACGGCATCCGGTCCCATTTTCCCAAAGTTCTTGATGTTATCACCATCGAGGTCATCTTCATCAAGGTGTAAAAGATACAATGTGTTATCATCAGGAACAAATGCAGTTTTGGGTACGTCGTAATCAGCATCGTAGCGAGCAATATCCGATATACGGACTTCATCAACTAATCCGTCAAAGATTGAGTGGGTTGCACCCCCGCGCTCACGTCTGCCGATTTTGAAAGTCGACTGAGTTGGTTTAACAAATTTACCCGGCATTTCATGGGATTTCCCCTTTTTACCATTGATAAAATGGTGTAAATTTTTGCCGTCCCACACAATTGCAGCATGGTTCCATTTGTCTTTGTTATTCGAAAGTTCACTGTCCGCCCAAGCCCATGGCTGTCCGTTTATCGCAACCGCTGATTGGAAGAGTCCTCCCTTGTTGGCAAATTCCCATTCATCTTCCTTATTGACAACCATTAATTCACCATCAGTTTTGAAAGGCTTATACCAGCATTCAATAGTATACATGGAGCCTAAAGCTTCATTGAAGACTTTATGGTTTTCGGCAGATATATAGGATTCAAAGTCCACACCATCAAGACTGACGGCAAAGTTACTGACCTCTGGGTCCCCCACCGGTTTTTTCTCTGCAATCCCTTCTCCTGCAATCCCTTCTCCTGCAACTCCTTCTCCTGCAACTCCTTCTCCTGGTTGAGCATCTCCATTGGCAGCTTCTTCTCCTGCGACTCCAGTTCCAGAACTTGGACCAGAATCATCGTCTCCACAACCAATGAAAAACAACCCTGAGAACATCAATAGTATAAGACAAAGTAAGTGTTTCATTAAATCCCTCCGATTTTTTTTTTTTTGAAATTTCTGCGGCAAAATAATCATGAGTAGAGGCGGAATTTCATACCAACCTTACATCGTTATCACCTCCATTTTTAAATTAAAATCGCAACCATCTATTTCAGGATTACCATCCTACGGGTGGCTCTGAAAGTTTCCGCTTGGAGTGTATAGAAGTAGACCCCACTGGAGACATGCTCTCCTAACTGTCCCTTGCCATCCCAATAGGCTGCAGTTTGTTTGCTGAGATAGTTGCCGGCTTGTTGTATACCATAGTCAAGCCGTCGGATAAGTTGTCCATGAACGTCATAGATGCATATTGAGGTTGAAGCATCGTCGGCCAGCATATACGGGAACCATGTTTCAGGATTAAACGGGTTAGGGAAATTTTGTAGCAGCACTGATCGCTTGATATGTCCTAATTGTGTCGTCATAAGTTCTAGATTTGGTTCAACAGGGAGAGGTATATTAAGATCTACACCGGCATTATAGATATAGACAGTGCCTCTATCACCATCTCCATCGACATTGTCCCAGCGAGATCCCACGGCAACAAGAATCTGCCCCTTTAATTTCGCTGCCAATAGGCTTTTATCGATAGCAACTGCATTGCCGAAATTATCGCCTGTGGTCAAGTCCTCTACTTCTCCTTTCCTGAGAAACTGTGATTCAACTTTTTTCTTTTCGAGCCAACTCCCGCCACGGCGCAAATAAGTGTAGGCTGCACCTGCATCCACGTCTACTCCGTCTTCAAAAGGTGCACCAACAATAGCCATATGTTGTGTGATAGCAACCGCGTTGCCGAAAGCGGCTTTTACTTCTGGTGTGCTAGCAGTCAATTTTTGTTGTTGTTTCCACTCCTCTCCGGTTTGGATAAAGATGTAGGCAGCGCCTGCGTCTTTGCCTTTTTCCTCGTCCTTAGGTGCACCGACGATAATGTTACCTTCGCTGATGTCGACAGTGTTACCAAACTTATCACTGCTGTCACCATCGGCAGCAACCAATTTCGCTTGTTGTTTCCATTCCTCTCCGGTTCTAACAAAGACATAGGCTGCGCCAGCATTTCTCCCTTTTTCTTTATCAAGTGGTGCACCCACGACGACAGTATTTCCAGCAATACCAATATCCCAACCGAACCATTGCTTTGCTGCCGCATCGGCGGGAACAAGCTTGGCTTGCTGTCTCCATTGCTTTTCACGACGTACATACACATATGCCGATCCCGAATCCGCACCTGCGTCATCATCATTGGGGGCGCCCACAACAAGGGTTTCTCCACTAATATCGACGGAAAAGCCAAATCGATCTTTTTCTTTACCATCATCAGCTTTAAGTTTTTTCCTTTGCCCAAATTTCTTGCCCGAACGTGTGTAGACATAAACAGCTCCTGGGCCTTCTCCTATAGGGCCTCCCGCAACTACTTTGTTCCCACCATCTTCATAAGCTCCAACAACGGCGATATCCCCATCGATAGCCACATCCCAACCAAACCAATCCCTCGCTTTATCATCAGGTGTTAGGAAGTGATGCAACACGTCCCATTTTTGAACCTTCTTCCCTGCGACAACAGCTGCTTTCATTCCAAAGATGTAGACACCTCCTAGATCACCAACATACGAGGTGTACGAAGCAATGAAGGTTTTTTCACTAATATCAACTGAGTGACCAAAATTGGTGTCTCCCACTTCCGGCCTATGAACAACGACTCCATCACCGGCATTACTCATGGTTATCTGTATGATACCTAAAGCAAAACAGATGAAGAGGATATGTAGCCTTTTCGCTTTCATTGATAAGGATCCTTATATGTTAGTTAGTCAGTTGGAAGAAGTGTGAAGTGGACAAGGAACAGCGGAGATATAATCCTGAGTTGTGCTGGAGATGCTGAAAAAAAGTTTACATCGTGGATTTTATATCCGCCCATGTCATCGACAGTTTATCCAGATGGCGAACTGCCATTGAGGTTGTTTTCATTGCCATGTCCATTTCATTGACAGAAATGATGCGTTCCCACATCCGTACCTGTGCGATCACCGCGTTCAGCCATTGACCATCTTCACGATGGGCAATAAAAATTGGGCGATTACCTGTCTCACAAGGTTCACCGGCATTGCCTGCTTGGGCAATAATATCCTTCTCACCGTCAAGGTAGACTTTGACACCTTCTTTTACGCTATAGGTGCCGCATTGGTAACGCCAATCGTTACCCAAATTCCCTCCGTTTGGCTCCGAAACACCATTACCTGGACAATTCCATACTGACATCCCCGGAGCCAGACCGTCGTAGACATACAGAGCAAATTCCCATGCTCCTCCAGCACCTTTCATTACGATTGGCTGTCTGCCCTGTCCATGTGCGTCAGTGCCAGTTTTAATCACTTTGACCCAGGCGCAGATGGTCATCCCTTTTTTCTTGTCGAAATGGGCATCAAAATCCTCGCCTTGACCCGCGGCATCAATTTTGACATAGTTTTCCTTGCCATCAAACTCAAGGGCTTTATCAAACTTCGGTCGATTGCCTTGTTCCCACTTAGGCTTCTTTTTACTCATTTCTGTTTTGAAATTGTTGGGACCATAGTCTTTGACTTTATCCCCTGCGCCCTCATCAATGGGCAAGTACAGAAAAAGCCCATTTTCAATGTTTGCCGCATTGGCAACCAGAGACAAAGCATATAAAGCAACAATTAGTAAACAAATCACAGTCTTTCGATGCATCCTTTGTGTTCTCCTAACTTTATCTGAAATTAAGATGAAATGATCCGGCACAGCAAATTAAATTCTCCTAAGTTATTTTTAGGATAGTATAGTGTCTCTTTATTTTACTATAATGCCCCATTTATGTATAGGTTCTTGTTTTATGTGTGTTTTTTTAAATTCTGTTGGTTTATTAAAGCGATAAACGTTTTTCAGCTGGGTTAACGTGAATGTCCTTTAGGTTTTCTGAATATTCACCCAAAGCTTGTGCAAAACGTGAGACGAAATTACTCTGTTTCCGGCGTCAGACATTTTGACTTGCAATTGCTCTCGACGATGGACGGATTCTTCTAACTCACGATTTTTAGGTATCAATGTTCCTCCTGCAAAATTCATCAGTGAGTGCTGTTCTCGATTGCTATGAAAGAACATGATTTGATAATTCTATTAAGTTTGGATAAAGAAATCAGCGATTATTTTCTATATGTTTGCTTTCAATATTGTTTATGATATATTATTGGCGCATCGGTTCTTGATAGACTAGTTTTCAATGTGTCGAGTCTCCTGAAAATTATGACGATATGAGGGTTGATGCAATAATGATTGACAGAAATGTGTTTGCGGGTATGAGTTTTGTTTTAACCTTAGGTTCTAGCTTTTATTGGTTAGGGGGACAGCTATTGGTTAGAGGACAACCAAAATCAATATTGATGATTTAGCAGGTTTGTGGATTTTGATGAAAATTCTGGAAAAGTTGCTAAGGATAGTTCCGGGAACGACCGGCATAGAGAAGTAGGGAAAGCTCTGAAGTGGATTGACGGGAAATTTGGTAAAGCTGTTGAGTTTGATAGAGGACAGAATTATATCTTAATAGAACATGATGATGCTTTCAACCTTGAAGCTGGCGATTTTTCTGTCGGGTGTTGGATGCAAGCGGAAAATAAAGATGCCTATATAATATCCGGGCTAAATAAAACTGAGCAATTCAGTTTGGTTATTATTAGTTTAACCATAGTTATCCTTTTTGCAGGAGTGTGTTATGAACATTAGGCGCGTTCAAGCCTTCACTTTGGCGTATCCTGAGCCTCATTACAAAGGTGTCGAACGGTATATTACTTTGGCTCGCGTAGAAGCCGATAATGGCCTCGTTGGTTGGGGTGAATGTATTTCACAGTTTCGCGAAGCTACCTTGGCAACCAAGATCATTATCGAACAGGGATTTGCACCATTAATTACTGGTGAAAATGGTTTAGATGTTGAACGCCTCTGGCAGAAAATGATTTCGCATATTTGGTGGTATGGTTCTGAGGGGATTGCAGCTTTCGCTGTTAGTGCAGTTGATACCGCTTTATGGGATCTGAAAGGTAAAGCCTTGGGGTTGCCTGTTTGTCAGCTTCTTGGTGCTCAATTACACGACAAAATTGCTGCCATGGCTTCGATTATTTTCGATATGGAAGATTTTGAATGGACGCTAAATGAATTCCGTTGGTTATATGAACAAGGGTATCGTGTCGTGAAAGGAGGGTGGGGCATGCGTCCAGAAGCTGTATTCGGTCAGGATCGAAAGCGCGATGAAGCGATGATCCGTCAAATACGTGAGTTGATAGGTGATGATTTAGAATTGGTTGTTGATACACCTGGGCACCGTGCCATTTGGGATCTTCCTACGGCAATCCAACGTTTTCGGGATCTAGAACCATACAACCTAAAATGGATCGAACAGCCTTTGCCTCCTCACGACTTGGAGTCCCATGCACAGTTGCGGGCATCAGTCGCCACGCCTATCGGAACGGGAGAAGATGAATGGAATGTTGAAAGCTACAAGCGTTTAATTCAATCCGGCGGCGTGGATATTGTGCAGATTGATCCAGGTCGTTGTCATGGGTTGACTGGTAGTCATCATGTAATAAAGTTAATAGAGGCTGAAAACCTTCGATTTAGTGCCCATACTTGGAGTAGCGCCTTGAATACTGCTGCCAGCCTACATATGCTTGCCAGTTCGACCCATGCTGATTGTATGGATTTTAAACCGCATGAGTCACCGATGCAACATGAACTAGTTAGCGATCCGTGGGTTCAGAAGGATGGGTATGTAGCTGTCCGGTCAACCCCAGGGCTTGGTGTTACAGTACAGGAAGACATTGTCCAGAAATATCTATTTGATTGATATCTCACCTAGCATTGCCTAGGGCTAAATAGTTTCCGACATTACGATTCGTTCGAGTAGCGAAGAAAGTTGGTCAAAGGTTCTGTTCGAGATTCGTGGTGTTGATAGTCCTAAGTAATCTTTGCCCTACTTGAAGTGTTGTAATTTGGTGGTCATTTTAGTTTTTCTACAGAATCGAAGGGAATCTTGGAACACTAGCTTTTCTTCCATCGTAATTGATAGAGAGTCTGACGAAAGTAGAGGGAATAATTATGAGTAGATGGATAACAATTAAAGATGCTAGTAGAGTATTGGATGTTTCTGACAGAACTGTGCAATATTGGATTTCTAACGATACACTTGCAACCAGAGTGGAAAATGGTAAACAATATGTGCTGGCTGATAATTCGGAGCTGGATTCGTGCAACACAAGTAAAATAAAACATCGTGCTTTGATGATGGATTTGTTCCTTTTTAGGATCAGAAAACATCTCCTTAATGATTTAAGGCATCATATTACCTCTTAACATTGCTTTTGTTCTGTTTCCTGCATGAACTTTAATTGCTTTGAGAGGTTTCTGAATTATCTTTGCTAAGAGATGTTTTCAGCGGCTAAGGTTTGGTCTGTTTTTCGTTTGGCTACTTTTTAGTTGAAAGTCTTGGTGAAAGACTTGTGTTTTTCTTGGAAACTGTCCGTAGCCGTAAGCGCCTCATCAATCAAGGCAACGATCCATTTCTGCATCAATCGCGCTTGAATGAATAGCGGAAATTGGTCCGCTTTGGTGTGGTTATCCTGCAATAACTGTAATTCCATCCACAAAAAGGAACAGACCCAATGTTTGAGCAAACGGTTCAATTGGTTTTCCCAAATTTTTCAATTATATGAATTGTAGGTCCCTGTTCTCCAGCGGATTCAAGATTTTCAATTGTACGTTTGAGTTGATTCAGTTCAGTTTACGCTTGTCTACGGACGTTAGCAGTTTTGGCTTGGGCTTGCTGACATTTTTCCTGTTCTGCTTCAATTAGGAACTATGATATCTGTTTCACATTTGGCTCGTACCATTTCAATGCGTTGTACTTCTGCTCTCGATTTGGGCTTGGATACCTGCAACTTCTGATTCTGCGTTGCAGGTTGCTTGCTTTGAATTAACAGCACCACGTTGGTTTTCCTGTGCAATCTTGACTTTGGTTTCTTTCTCAATATTCTGATATTCGCTGTCTGATTAACGGGTTTTAACTTCGGCTCGACGTTTTTCTTTTTGTTCTTTAAGCAGGCCGATATACAAAAAATCTTCTTCAACTCCTTGCCGCCTGTGGCCGTCTACATCGGTTATGTTCATGGTGGTGATTCCCAAGCCGATTCCTTCCAGATCAGATTTGTAGACATCAATCATATTTTTTGTTGAAGTTGAGCTTTTTGGCTCTTTTCTGCAATAGAGTCTTGCAAATGACCTTCAATGATGGGTAGGGTAATTATCTTTAGAAACAGATCCGGAGGAGATCCGTAAAGCATAGGTAAGATTGAATTGGCTTGACTATAGATTAAGTTCGATAGCTAGTTAGCCGAGAAACTCGACAAGATTTCGGGATAAACTTTTGGTTTGGGTTGGTACTGCTGTACCGGTTTGGTTGAGGATTTGGTCTAGTGTGGTATCTGTAGTTCTTGGGTTAAAATCTTTAACTCGTTTAAAATTGGATGAATTGAGGCTGTGTACTATCTCTGCTAGGACTTTGTCCTTGTTGGATGGTACTCCATCGGGCAGTTCAAAGTAATGTCTTGCAGTCGTGTGTTTTGTCAGGGGAAGGGGCTTCCAGGAATGTTGGCTTGTGGACTTTGCATAATCGTCATCATTGGAGGATTCTTTGTGGCCTTTTTTTCTGTTTGGGTGACGTTTTTCGTTTTGGAAGCTATCCTGCTTGTCGGTACCCACAGACACGTGTGGTATGAGTGCGTTGTAGCTCAATGTGGAAGTTGAATGGCGTTTAGATCGTGATGTTCTCATCGCAATTTTGCTTGTGATTAGGTAATTAATCTACTGGGTTTTTTGTCTTGTTAGAAGGTTCTTTCCGCAGGATTAACTATATATCGGCAAAATTGACAAGTATCTTTAGGCTTTCGGATGAAAAAAATGATTTTTTTGTCTTGCTAAGAATGGGCGATGGGATCAAGATCAATAGGTGTTTAAGGTTTTGAGGTACATCAGGATCTTGGTCAAACGGGATTTGATAAAGTAGTATGTCCTAAATTTATGTTTATTGGTAAATCTGTGATGTTGGTTTTATAATAAGTTCTGGAACGCATGCTCTTGGAGGAAGCCCTGCGATAAATAACACTGCCGCTGCAACATCATCGGGTTGAAGAATTCTTGCTCGATGTTCAGCGCTAACGGCTTCGGGTCTGTGATCTAGAATTGGAGTTTCGACTTCGCCCGGACAGATGACAGAGGCACGGATGCAGTGGTCCATTTCTTCTTCATTAATGGAGTGTGTTAAGGCGACCATGCCGAATTTGGAAGCAGAATAAGCGGCACCCGCAAGCTTACTGGCACGAACCCCAGCAATCGAGGAAATATTGATTATAATTCCGTCCTGTTGTTTTCGCATATCAGGCAACACTGCGCGTACGGTATTAAAAGCGCCTGTCAGGTTGATGTCGATTGTTCGATCCCAGTCGGATGGATTAACCTCGGCAACGGATCTTGGGTTTGTGTTGGTTCCTGCGTTATTGACCAGAATATTGATTGGTCCAAAGTGTTCTGTTATTTTTTGAATCGTAGAGTTTACTGTGTCTCGGTCTGACACATCACAGGAGAAACAGAGCACCTGAGATGTTGTTAATTTGTTAGCGGTTTCATGTAGCTTTTCTAGTCTGCGCCCTAAAAGGGCAACATGTGCTCCTGCGTCGACAAAGGTTTCCACCACTGCTTGACCAATTCCTGTACCTGCACCTGTAACGACAATTCTTTTGTCTGTAAGTTGGCTCATTTTAGCTTTTCCTCTACTTGTAAAGATATGGGATTTTATATCATTATCTATCAGTAGGAAGCAATCTATTAATTTCGTTAGAGGTGGGAACTATGATAAAATGAAATTTCAAAACTCACACAGGTTTCAGTGTGTATGTTGAGGGTGACGAAAATAAAAACGGTTTTCGATGGTACTGTGTTGCGGTTTGATTCCATTGATTTTAACATGGTCCTACAAGGTTACGATGTGCCGTTAATGGTCCTGTTTCCAAGTTTAGAGAAGAAAAGCATGTATGGATGAGGTGCGAATGATTTCCCGAAATGTGATGTTGGTATTGGTAGTTAGTATAATAGTAGTTGGTTGTAACAACGGCACCACTGAACAAGATCTTGATCCCTCTGGCTCTACAATTTTATCAGATACGCAAAATCAGTTTGTATCACAGGAGATTATTTTTCCTAAGGATGGCGCTAAAATGGTTCTGATCTCTGGAGGGGAATTTAATATGGGTGATCATTTCAATGATGGGTTGCAAGACGAGGTTCCAATACACAGTGTATATGTTGATTCATTCTATATGGATGCTTATGAGGTGACAAATCGACAATACCAAAAGTTCATTGATGCGACAGATTACCCGTCTCCTAAACAGTTGGCAGATCCCAAGTTTAATTCACCAAATCAACCTGTTATTGGCGTAGATTGGTTTGATGCAGTTGAATATGCAAAATGGGCTGGAAAAAGATTACCAACCGAGGCAGAATGGGAGAAAGCAGCACGAGGTAACCTTATAGGGAAAAGATATCCGTGGGGGAATTATATTACGCATAATGATGCCAATTATAATGGAAGTAATGGTCGCGATCAATGGGTATGGAAACCTGCGTCTGTAGGTAGTTTCCCTCCTAATCGTTATGGCTTATACGATATGGCAGGTAATGTTTCTGAATGGTGTTGGGATTGGTATACCTCTGATTATTATAGCCTGTCAGCAAAGGAAAATCCGAAGGGACCGGTTCATGGTGTATATCGAATAATGCGTGGTGGATCTTGGAATAGTAAGAAGTACTATCTTAGGGTTGCAACTCGAAACTTTAATTCTCCGAAATCTTATTATCAGGATTGTGGGTTTCGCTGCGTTTGTGATGCAAAGACCGTTTTTTAATAGTGAGAATGGAAAGTTTCCCTCCGCTTTTACTAGGACTGGAAAGAAATACCTAAGAGCTAAGATATGATCTAAATTGGTGTGAGTCTTCAGATTCCAATTTTAAGCGAAATGCTTTATAGGATTCTGAAACGACAAGCATTAGCCTGCGGTTGAATCCCGAAATTACTATTGTTTGCAGACTTGATGGTCAGTGGTTGTCTAATATTTAGGTTTGCGAATTAGCCAATCATGCTGACCTACCATTATAATTTTTGGCTTAAGAGTGGATTGCCGTCTGTTAATTGCAAGTTTTATTATTGTGTCATGAGGTCTACTCTTGTAACTCACCTTCATAATCCTCAGCATATCTTTTATACTACGTTCACTTCTTGAGGTAGTTTTCTGATTGTTCAGGTGTTCTAAGGGGTTGTTGGACTTTTTTTCGACTTGGAAGTGTTCATGACATTGGCCGTTTTCTGGGCAATATTTGGGTGCTGGTTTCTTGGTTGTATTTCTGTTTGGAGGCCCTTTGACCCACAGTATTTTTTGGCGATGATATTATGCCGTGTTTGCTTGATTTGTTGTTTCAGAAAACCTCGTTGTAACTCGGTTTAGAAGAATCTCGTCCGCACGCAAGTGAGAATTTAACCATTATGGATGAAGTTAACCGACAGTTACCCCATGTTAGGTGACCAGTTCACTATCTTGGGTTTGTTGTCATGTTTGTCAATGTCAGTATTGCTGCGTTTGCCAAACATAAGAAGGAGGTTCTATATAACTGGCAAATTACGATTGTTAGGGAAGGAGCTTCGCTTTTTGCACCGCCACTTTCCGGTTACTTTAACGACTAATGTAATTGAAGGATTGTTGTAATATTGGGAATCATCGTAGGTGTTTTAGGACTTATCTGTTGATGAGTCAAGAAAGTCTCTTAGGAGTTGATTCGGGTGCAATTCTATTGGCAATTTCAATAAACCACTAAGGTAAATCAATGGATAGAAGGAATGGAAGT
>Ga0207984_1000096_pt1 | contig 49381 bp, 48 predicted proteins | sample ETNtaG_30_FD_185760 | JGI IMG/M metagenome (GOLD analysis project Ga0207984, IMG submission 185760) | Marine microbial and viral communities from oxygen minimum zone, Eastern Pacific Ocean - ETNP201306PF43B (SPAdes) (version 2) | ecosystem: Environmental > Aquatic > Marine > Oceanic ...
AACAGTGTATTCAAAGCTACTGATTCAATGGTAAAACTTTCAAGAGTATAGAATTCTGCCGGCATGCTTCGTGCCGAGTCGTAATCTAATGTCAGGGAATGACGTAATGCTTCAATGGATTCTTGCATAAACAATTTTGTTTAAGTTGATCCTCGACGTCGGATCTCAACCAGTGTAGCTATTTTGCTAGTTCTTGATTTCTTGCCAGTCAATAATTGTTTGTAATCTTGCGCAAGTGGGTTAATAGTTTCGCTAAGTCTGGAACAATATCATAGTGAGCGCAACGACTGACATCCTCTTCAAGCGTATCCCGCTGGATAGCATCAAGCAGGGCACTTGAGAAAGCAGGTAGCACTTTTGGATTTTCCATTTGCAAAACTGGGTTGCACGTGCCATCTAGAAAAGCGATCTGAATGGCGGTGTCCGATTCGACGAGGTACTTCGGAAATGGCTGTGCCCAAGGCGATGGCCCCGGTCGAATCAGTACGCAGGTTACTCCGACGAATGCTATACCACCCAAACCATTAATTGGTCCTTTCGTAGGCGTGATCGCTTTAGCCTGATTATAGCCTTCGATCCGTGCTGGTGAGGCTGTATAGACCCCACCGCTGAGGTAAAAGCCAATTTGGCTATCGATGAGTGCTTTATTCAGGCTATGATGATCATGAGTAATCAAAGCTACATTATGAAACCAAACTCGAGCTGTGGTTTTAAAAACAGTTTCTTGAAAAGAATTTAGTGGTTGGAAGGGGTCAATGTCGGCCGCTATGCAGATGTGAAAAACATTGAAGCCCTCGTACAAAAGAATTCCATAGCGTTAAAAGAAATCTGATTCAGCCATTAAATCAGCTCGTGAATGCGCCATAGAAAATGTTATGTTTGTCGAAGCCGATGCCGCAGTGACAGAGAAATTGTGTGTGGGCCAGACAGTAAAATCGGCTGCAGATATGTTCATGGTGATGGGTACGATTCGAAATTTATTGGATTATGCGAACACCGAGTTACTGGATAAGGTTAAGTACCATATGATCCAAGGTCTTGAAGCTTACCGCCAGGGATCGGGGGTTTACATGAATGGCACCTGTTGGTTGGCGCAAGCCGGTGCATAATAGATTTCTTGCAGTCCGAAGCGGCCAAAAGCTTTAGATTTAATACCAGCGTACATGGCGAGGACAGATTAATGCGTTTTGCAGTCTTTGGGGCCGGCGGGCTTGGTGCTTATTATGGTGCACGTTTGGTGGAGGCGGGCTACGAGGTATCGTTCATCGCCCGGGGGCCGCATCTTGAAGCCATGCAGAAAAATGGGCTCAAGGTCATTAGCCCGGTCGGTGATGTGCACCTGGAGAAACCACAGGTTACTGATCAGCCTGCTGACATTGGTGAAGTTGATGTGGTGATTATCGCCGTCAAGAGCTGGCACGTCGCCGAAATTATTCCAGTTCTGGGGCCCCTGCTGGGTGACGCGACCGTGATGTTGCCGTTTTTGAATGGTGTTGATGCACCTGATCAATTAGCAAGCACTTTTGGTGAGGGGAGCGTGCTCGGTGGTTTGTCTCGAATATTCAGCGAAATCGAGTCGCCAGGCGTCATTCGGCACTTGAACCCAGCAGCCTACATTGAGTGCGGTGAACTCAATGGTGAAAGGTCAAGCCGGGTAGAGGCATTGGCCGATGTATTCCGGGGAGCTGGGATCGAGACCGAAGTCAGTGACAACATCCGCTGTGCACTTTGGCAGAAACTACTACTGGTCGGATCCTGGGCCGGGCTGGGAGCGCTGTCGCAGAGCAGCCTGGGTGTGGTGTGCGACCAGCCGGAACTCAGATCATTGGTTGACCAGGCTATGGACGAGGGTATTGCAGTCGGCGGGGCGCTGGGATATCCCCTGCCAGATAACCTCAAACAGCAGATGTGGGACTTCTATCACGGTGTGCCACACGACACCACAGCATCGCTGATGCGCGATATTCTGGCCGGAAGACCCTCTGAGCTGGATGCCTGGAACGGTGCAATCGTACGATTTGGTAATCAAGTGGGCGTACCGACACCCGTACACCAGTTTACCTATGATGTGCTGTTGCCAATGGAGCGCCGTGCCCGCGGGCAGCTTTAGAGTTACTGGCAAATCTGAACCAACGGGTTACACGGATGATTCGCATAGGGCCAGGCCAAATTTTCTTAACGAATGCCTTGAGTTTTGCTGTTCCCAACTGTTTGATGCTTATTGTCCCGGGGGTTTCGTAAAACACTAACAGGAGAGACACGATGAGTATTCAGTCACTGTCGGCAAACCGAGTGACAGACCTTGTGAAACAGGCCCGGATAGATCTGGCAGCTACTCATCGACTCGCTGTGCTGCATGAGTTGGAAGAGGGCATAGACAATCATTTCACCGTAACGGTGCCTGGCTATGAGGACCGCTACCTGATACTGCCCTTTGGTTTGCACTGGTCAGAAGCCAGGGCCAGCGATCTGATCGTGTTCGACGAGTCAGGTCAGACCCTTGAGGGCACCGGATATGTAGAACTTTCGGCACATTGTATTCACACGCCTATCCACCGGATTACCGGTGCCCGCGTCGTGATGCATACGCACCAGACCTGGGCACTGGCGTTGAATATGTTAGAAGACAATAGACTGATCACAGCAAGCCAGACTGCCGCCTCTTTTCATGGACGTATTGCTTATGACGATGCTTATGCTGGAGGTGCTGATTCTCTGGTGGAGGGTGAGCGATTGGCTGCCCTGATTGGTGATCATGATGTGGTATTCATGAAGAACCATGGCGTGCTGGTGGTTGGGGAAACTGTGGCACAGGCCTATAAGCGACTTTATAGACTCGAACGGGTCTGCCGAAATCAGATACTGGCGATGACAACCCAGCGTGAACTTGCACCCATATCCGAGGACGTCATTAAGCAGGTCAAGTCACCTGTGCCACACGACCGCTTTTCACCGGCAGACCGTGATCGTCTTTATCTGGACGCGATGATGCGCGTGCTGGACCGGGAGCTACCGGGTTACGCCAGTTAATCTGTTGTTTACCGAACCCAGAAGTCCGGATTAGCCGACAGCCACTGTCTAAAATCAGCAAACATGGTGTCGATGTGATACGGCAGAGTGTAGCCCAGGTCATCGCGTAGTCTCCCTGGATCCAAGGGAGGACGGTCAGTCGTTGAATAAAGATCGATAGTCGGTGTGTCGTCTGCCTCTGCAAGCCGGTAACTGAAGTTGGGAAAATATCGGGCGAGTTGTTTACACCAATCAATCGTACCCCAGGTACGGCCCGCGGTAATGTTATAAAGATCGTACTTAGGATTCTGATGTGACATGAGTGCGAGTAGGGCATCGGCCACATCGCGGCTGTAGGTCCAGTCTCGAGATTCATGCCGCTCAAGAATCACGGGTTCACCGCACTGGGCAGCGACTGAGGCCTGCAGGGGGGCGCTGAGCGTATCGCGAAACCCGGTGTCCCGTTCCCAGGGTCCGAATATCGAACTCAAGCGCACGCTCAGTGCGTCAAGACCTGTCAGTGCTGCGATTCGACGTGTCGCAATTTCAGTCGCAAATTTGCTTAGTGCGTACAGCGAGACAGGTCGCTCACGGGTGTGTTCTTCGCGAAGTGTTGGGGGCCAGTCGGATTCATCTTCATCCGGTAGTCCGTAGGCTGAACCGGAACTGAGGTTGATCAGACGTCGAATGTCGGTTTTTGCGGCCAGCCGTGCTACGGTGGCGAGGCCAACCAGGTTTACCGACAAAACGCTTTCGGGTGTGTCACGTTCGCGCTCAGGCCCTGAAGTGACAGCTGCACCGTAGAAAACCTGTTCGATACGCTGTTCTGTCAATGTACTGGCGAGTGCCTCACTGTCGATCACGCTTTCCTGGATATGACACCAGGAACCGGGGAGTTCATCGAAGGTACGTTGTGCTGCGCCAGGCACCGCACCCGGATCATAAATGGCCACGTGCTCACCACGGCGCAAAATAGCCTCAGCCAGGTTCAAGCCAATAAAACCGGCGCCCCCTGCGATAAGTGTATTCATTGACGTCGGTATGAGGTGCCCGCTTCAGTGAGGTTCGGGCTGACCAAGGGTTTATTGGGCATGTTGGTCAGCCCTTGGCGCTTTGAGGCCAGAGATAGCCGTCGAACCAGGCCTGTTCCGGGGCCCGGTCGAAAATGGCCCTGTATTTCTGAAGTCCAGTACCACCGAGTTGTAAAGCAATCTGTCGGTAGCCCTGGCGACGGTAATCCCAGCCCTTCGCCCGAGTGACCTGTTCCAGCCAGTCACAAAGATGCAGTTCGCACAGTTCCAGAAACACAGTGTTACTGAGATCGATGAGCGTATTTTCGAAGCGATCCCCGATCCGATATGGCCCAAAGCCCCTTGCAACCTCAGTGTCAAACTGACGGCGTTTGAGCGCGCAGTTGAGGTAGCAGAGAAACTCAGCGTGGTCACCGATCATGGAGCGAATTTCATCGCGTTGAGACAACGGCAGGGTGAATCCCTGAAAGATCTCCGTACCATATATGGAATGAAAAAGACCAGCACGGGCTGCAGTTTCCGTCCAGCCCCAGGCTTTGAGATCGCGATAGACTCCGATAGCGTGTGCCAGATAGGATTTCCCGGTGTGCGGAACATCGACCGCTTCGACTCGCTGAAAGTACCGGGTCAGCGCTTTCAAGCTGTGAGTCGACGATTGGTTATTCATGGGTCACTTCGTCGGGTGTGTAGCGTACTTTCTTCATGAGATTACGATTGAATTCCAGATACTCGGATTTGGACAGCTTGGGCCGCTGTCCGGCCAGAATTTCCCGTGCTTGACGCCCTTCGTCACAGAGAAGGTCGATCGTGGTCATAGCCAGCAGTTTGGCCATGTTGATGTAGACCGCTTCTTTGTCCGCCATTAGGTAGTCGTTGCCGTGGCCGTTGCCTGTAGCGCCGAATATATAGGGATGAGTCACGGGCATAATATGACCGAGATCGCCCATGTCGGTGGATCCTGTGCGGTGATCTTCGATATAGAACTGATCTTCGCCGTAGAGACATTTCACATTCTGTCCCCACAGTTCACTCATGGTGCGATTATTGGTTTGGGGGAGGTAGCCTGCTGTAGTTTCGATCTCAGCGGTAGCGCCAATCGCAATGGCTGCGCCGCGGACCGCGCGATCGACCTTATTGTTCGCATCGACTATGCCTTCTAGTGTTCTGCCGCGAACAAATGTCTCGACGATCACTTCTGCCGGTACGGCACTGACTGCATCTCCACCATGGGTAATAATGGGGTGGATGCGAATTGTATCTTCGTCATAAAACGTCTCGCGAAGTAACGCAATTGCCGTCATTGCTAGATTAGCCGCATTGAGGGCGTTAATGCCGGCCTGCGGGCGAGCACCGGCGTGACTCGCTTTACCCAGGAAGCGGATTTTCTTGATCACTGCGCCGTTGGATGAATTTGCGACGTGAGATGCAGTGTCATCATTTTTGGTGTGGCACATCAGAGCCATGTCCACATCATCGAAATGGCCTCTGCGGATAAATTCAGCCTTGCCGGTCAGAAACTCAATGTGGTTCTGTTCTCGAAGATCCATACGGTAGCCGACCTCAATCAACTCTTCGGCGGGAACAGCGATAAATGCTATAGCGCCACCGAGTTGACTGCAGATGTTCGAGGTGACGAGGCCCATGGCTGCCCCCAGCATTCCGGCAATCTGAGCATTGTGTCCGCAGGCGTGGGCAGCCCCTGTTTCAGTATCGGCAAATGGGTGATCGGGAATCCTGAGACTATCCAGTTCGCCGATCAGTGCCAGTGTTGGTCCTGCAGTGTCGCCGGCAATCTTTGCCTTGACCCCGGTAATGGCGAGCCCGGTTTGGGTCTCCAGGTCAAGGTCATTCAGCGTACGGGCGACCAGTTGTTCGGTTTTAACCTCCCGGAAGCCGGTCTCCGGATTTCGAAGGATAGATTCACCAATCGCGATGATGTCATCCCGTCGGGCATCTATTTCCGCACAGGCCTGGGTCTTGAGTTCTGCAGCTTTAGTCATGAGATGGAGTATCCATTGTTTGCAGGGATGCTTCATATAACCGGTAGTGTGTTTCTGACATGCCCATTTCGCGATATACCGACTGTGCGCCTGAATTGTCTTTTTCCACATAAAGGCGAATGCCGCAAACGTCATCCTCACTTTGTGCAAGTTCACAAACATGCTCATAAAGTGTCCGGAATACACCGCGACGGCGTTGTGCTTTGATGACATAGACACTTTGTATCCACCACCACAGACCGTCTCGCCAGTCACTCCACTCCTTTGTGATCATCAGTGCGCCGACAACTGTTTTGTCGCATTCTGCGACCAGATAAAACCCATGTTCCGGTTGTTGAAAAAGTCGTGTAACACCCGCGAGTACTGTGGATCGATCCAGCGGATGATCCTCGGTTTCTTGCGCCATGGCGATGTTAAACTCGGTCAGTGTCGGTGCGTCGGCTGCCGTGGCTCGACGTACGGTAATTCTGGGTGACTTCATCGTTGTCAGATTTCTTTTAGAGTAGGATCAGTGGAGTCATCGATACTAGATATATCATAATTGACAGTCGAGACAGGTAATCGTTGAGGTAAAGGGAATGAATGAATCAGTCAAAAACGTGTCGTTTATCGGACTCGGAGTTATGGGTTATCCGATGGCAGGGCACCTCTCAAAGGCGGGTTACAGTGTTCGTGTTTACAACCGCAGTAAAGATAAAGCAAGCAAATGGGTTGAGGAACACGGTGGCGCCCAGGCGGATACGCCGGCCGAAGTTGCCAGTGGGGCGGACGTTGTTTTTGCCTGCGTTGGTAATGACGATGACATCCGTTCGGTGACTATCGGCTCGGACGGTGCTTATTCGGGCATGGCAGCCGGTGCTTGCTTCGTCGATCACACAACAGCTTCGGCTGAGGTGGCGCGGGAACTGTCAGCCCAGGCTGATGGCCTTGGATTCAGTTTCCTCGACGCGCCGGTATCCGGCGGCCAGGCTGGTGCAGAGAACGGTATTCTGACTGTCATGGTTGGCGGTGAATCCGGTCCATTCGATCGCGTGAAACCAGTGATTGACAGTTATGCGCGCGCCTGTCAGTTGATGGGCCCGGTCGGAAATGGACAGCTTACAAAGATGGTCAACCAGATTGCGATTGCCGGACTCGTACAAGGTTTGTCTGAAGCAGTGAATTTTGCAGACAAGGCTAATTTGGATGTTAAACAGGTGCTCGATGTGATCTCAAAAGGAGCAGCCCAGTCGTGGCAGATGGAAAACCGGGGCGTGACGATGTACGAAGATAAGTTCGAATTTGGGTTTGCAGTGGATTGGATGCGAAAAGATCTTGGCTTGTGTTTGGCTGAGTCCAATCGTAATGGTGCGCTCCTACCGGTTACCGCACTGGTCAATCAATTTTATGCTTCGGTCAAGGCGCGTGGTGGTGGCCGCTGGGATACCTCGAGTTTGATACGCTTGCTGCGTCAAACCTGAGACTACGTATTGCCCTTCAATGTCCTGCGGGTCCGAACCGGATCGGTTACTGGAGTAAGTCATGAAAGCAGTCAGAATCAACCTTTATAGCGATACACAGTCCCAGCCCACCCCTGCTATGCGCGAAGCTATGGCATCAGCAGAGGTCGGTGATGAGCAGCACCGACTGGATCCGAGTGTCAACAAGCTCTGCCATGAGGTCACAGAACTTCTAGGCAAGGAGGACGCCCTGTTCCTGCCCTCCGGCACGATGTGTAACCAGATTTCATTGGCGGTTCACTGTGGGGCGGGGGATGAAATCATTGCAGATCAGTCGGCGCATATCATCAATTATGAAGCCGGTGGTCCGGCTGTACTTTCACGATCCCTCGTTCGTGCGCTCGATGGCGACTGCGGTGTTTTTGATGCGGAAGATGTTCAAAAAGCGATTCGATCCAATTCCTATCATGCGCCAAGGTCCCGCCTGGTCGTTGTGGAGCAGACATCGAACCGAGGTGGTGGGGCCGTCTGGCCGTTGTCGACGCTTCAGGGTGTTGCAGCCGTCGCGCGTGAACATGGTCTGAACCTGCACATGGATGGTGCCCGGCTGATGAATGCTGTCGTCGCCTCCGGCGTTCCGGCGGCGGATTTTGCAGCGACCGTCGATTCGCTGTGGCTCGATCTAAGCAAAGGTCTGGGCTGTCCAGTCGGAGCTGTGCTTGCAGGTACCCATGAATTTATCGATGAGGCATGGCGCTGGAAGCATCGCGTGGGTGGGGCAATGCGGCAGGCTGGGATCATAGCCGCTGCTGGCAGCTGGGCGCTGGCGAATCATGTTGAACGCCTGGCGGACGATCATAGCAATGCCCGGCAATTTGCTAAACGCGTATCAGAGATTCCCGGTGTTCAGCTGGTGAGCGAGGACGTGCAGACCAATCTCATCTTCTTCAATGTGTCGGGATCACAGTTGTCTGCCCAGGACATCTCTGCCCGCTTGCGCGAGCAGGGGGTATGGATTGGTGCAATAGACAACGAAAGAATGAGGGCAGTCACACATCTCGATGTCAGCCGGGACGATGTCAACGAAGCTGCTGACAGACTGGCCGATGTGATCAGTGGATAGCGGTTTTGCTGAGAACCCCAGTCGGGGACAGGGCAACTCTGACAATATCGTGACGTGTACCGGTCGACTCAAGCCAGTAGGCCTACAGGAGTAGTTAGGTACGCCAGTTCTCGCGCAGTCTACCGTGGTTCAGGGCCAGCCACTGCAGTGCGATCAGTGTCTTGGCGTTGCAGATGTTGCCGTCTTCCAGCAGCGCAAGTGCGTCCGCCAAAGGCCAACTCTCGGCTTTGATGTTTTCGCCTTCTTCACTAAGGCCGTGATAGCCGCCGACTGCAGAGGCGTCAGTACGCCCACAGAACAGGTTGATCAATTCTGAACTGCCACCGGGGGTGCTGAAGAAACGCCCGATCAACTCCAGTTCTGTGATGACGCATCCTGCCTCCTCCTGGGCCTCCCGGATGGCCACGTCACCGGCGGTCTCACCGGTCTCCATGACACCGGCAACACATTCGAGCAGCCAGGGATGAGGCCACGATCCAGCCCAGGCTCCGATGCGAAACTGTTCGATCAGAACAACTTCCTGGCGATTCGGGTCATAGGGCAGCACAGCAGAAATTTCTTTGCGGTGCATGACTTCACGATCCAGTACTTGGCTCCAACCGCCCTGGTAGTGTTCGTGTGACAGTTTGTACCGGTCCACCTTGAGGTAACCACTGTAGACCGTGCGATGGTCCTGAACTCGAATCCCCAGCGGTGGTCTTTTCCGATTTTCTTCAGACATGGATGTTTTATAGAGGAGAGATCGCAGGCGTGCCTAGCCTGTCTTTCGAGGTCCCGATTACTTTTTCAATACAAAGAGCGATGGCAAGCAGTTTTTCTTCTGCGCCGTGGCGTGCCATGACCTGCAACCCTACAGGCAGACCTGCATTATCCAGTCCGACAGGTAATGTCAGAGCACACAAGCCCAGAGTATTGCCGGAGCAGGTATTACGCAACGACATCAGGTTAAGCGGTCCGTAATGATCGACCTGTTGAACATCGTCGAGCCTGGGTGGGGTGATGGCGACTGTCGGACTTACGATAACGTCGGTGGATTCAAACCTGGCGTTTGCGCTGAGTTGCAGTTGGTTGATATGCCGACGGCGCTTCAGGTATTCCGTTGCCGACATGGAAGCACCACCAAGGATTCGCTGAGACACAAGGGGGTCCAGCATGTCGAGCCACTCGGGCATTTCGGAGGATAGCAACTCGTGGATTTCGGCCGCCGTCACGTTGCCGGCCTTAAGTAATTCAATGGCAGCGCTGACTTCAGGTAAGCGGGCATCTGTCATACGAACCCCTTTCTGGCTGAGTTCGTTTAGAGCAGTCTCTACTGATTCAACAATTCCGGGATCGCATTCCTCCCACAGTACCGATTCTCCCCGGCCAATTGCAAAATCGCTGGTTGTGCAGTGACTCGCCTGATCAATAAATTCTAGTGCTCGTCCTTGGTGTTCAGGATCCATTGCCGCAAAGCCAAAAACCGCATCCGCAACGGTACGCGTCAGAATACCGGCGGTATCAAGGGTCGGGCTCAGCGGGAAAATGCCCTCCAGTGACCATCGTCCAAAGCTGGTTTTGAGCCCGACGTTGCCGGTCATGCTGGCTGGTATCCGAACCGACCCCGCAGTGTCTGATCCCAGCGCAAGCAGGGCAGTGCCTTCCTGTAGGCTGACACCCGCACCGCTGCTTGAACCTCCTGGCACGCGGTGTTCTGTTGAATCCCACGGGTTTCGTGGCGTCCCCCAGTGGCTGTTAACTCCTAAGCCGCCATAAGCGAATTCGACCGTATGAGTTTTCCCGATAAAGACAGCTTGTTGCCTGTTAAGGCCGGTGATAACTGGTCCTTGTGTCATCATGCTGTCCGGAATGGAAACCGGTGACCCGGCGAAAGTCTGTAGGCCGTCGACGTTGTAAAGGTCCTTGACCGACACGGGTATACCCTGGAGAGGTCCGTGGTCTTCACCAGCAGAAAATGATGTATCTGCCCGGGCAGCTGCGTTGCGGGCATCCTGTGGCTGCCAGTATTTATAAGCACCAAGCGTGGTGTTGTGTTGTTCTATGGCCTGTTCAGTAAGGTCTCCTGCCGTCATGTGTTCACTGCGGAAAGCGGTGTAGAGCTCAAACAAAGACAGGTGCAATGGGTTGCTGGCCACGTTTCCTTACTCCTTGACGGTGTGGTTATGTGGACTGTTCAGCGGTGCTGAAACGGCTGACACCACCAAATGGGTCAAACTCAAGTCGGGCTGGTTTATGCCCGGTGTATTGTGCAAACTGTATCAGATCTTGTACAGATATCGTGGTGGTATGGTGATTGTCCAGTGGATGAAGATGGATCACTTCGTGGTCAAGCAGCGAGATATCAATAGCGAACTGAACTAGATTTCCAGTGTCATTGATCAATGCCAGTGGTGAGACAGCACCTGGCGATACACCGAGATGCCGGCCCAGCCTGTCTTCGGATGCGAAAGAAAATCGACTATTTGAGCCCGTGTACCCCATCGCTGCGGCGAGCGCCTTAAGATCGATTCGGCGGTCTTCATTACAGGTGATGAGCCACATTACACCTTTCTTGTTGCGCATAAACAGGTTTTTGGTATAACCGCCGTGAGGATCGGTTTCACGCAGGCTTTTGCTCTGGGCCACCGTAAACATGGCCTCATGGCTGACCGTCTTGTGCTCGATATTCAGCGCTGAAAGAAGTTCAAGCAGCGTGGTGCGAGAACATGGTTTGGAGCCATCATCAAGCATCATCGATTTATGATTGATATTCATTGGCGTTGAGATCTCAACCATCAGGCAGGACGCTATAATGGCCTGGTGATGGTTAAATGTATGCGTAGCCTCGATTTTGCCACAGACACTGGAGTTTTCTTGCACGATGCCTCAACGAACCACCCGCAGTTCATCAAAGCACAAGCCTCGTAAGCCGGTTCCGCCCGCGCGAGATCTCGAACGAGTCTTGCTCTCGGAGTTCACGGAGCGCTCATACCTTAACTATTCGATGTATGTGATCCTGGATAGGGCCTTACCACGTTTGTCCGATGGGCTAAAACCCGTTCAACGCCGAATCATTTACGCGATGTCTGAATTGAGTCTGAATGCCAGCAATAAACACAAGAAGTCCGCAAGAACCGTGGGCGATGTACTCGGAAAATTTCATCCCCACGGCGATGCAGCATGCTATGAGGCGATGGTGCTGATGGCTCAGTCGTTCAGTTTTCGCTATCCCCTGATCGATGGACAGGGGAACTGGGGCTCACAGGATGATCCAAAGTCCTTTGCTGCAATGCGCTACACCGAAGCCAGGTTGTCGCGCTTTGCCGATGTGCTGCTGTCGGAACTTGGCCAGGGAACGGTCGACTGGGGGCCAAACTTTGACGGCACGCTGTCAGAGCCCAGAAACTTGCCATCGAGGTTGCCGACCATTCTGCTGAATGGTGCTTCCGGAATTGCAGTGGGCATGGCGACCGATATCCTCCCACATAATATTCGCGAGGTTGTGTCCGCGTGCGTACGCTTGCTCGAAAACAGCCGGGTCAGTATCGAAGGGTTGACAGAGCATATTCGAGGGCCGGACTTTCCGACCGAAGCAGAGATCATCACACCAGCCGAGGAAGTGTTTGAGATCTATAAAACTGGCACAGGGTCTATTCGCCAACGAGCCGTGTGGGTGGGGGAGGAGGGTAATATCATTGTGGCCGCGCTTCCTTATCAGGTATCGGGAGAACGAATAGTTGAACAGGTCGCCGCACAGATGTCGGCTAAAAAACTACCCATGGTTGTCGACATTCGTGATGAATCAGATCATGAAAATCCGACCCGCCTGGTGATTGAGCCACGGTCGAACAGGGTCGATCATTCAACGTTGATGGCTCATTTGTTTGCGACGACTTCGCTGGAACAGAGTCACCGTGTCAACATGAATATTATCGGTCTTGATGGGAGACCTAAGGTCTACAACCTTAAGGAGTTGTTGCGTGAGTGGCTGGATTTTCGTCTAGCCACTGTCAAACGCCGACTTCAGTTTCGTTTAGATAGGGTTATCAAACGATTACATATTCTTGAAGGGCTGCTCGTAGCGTTTCTGAATCTGGACACGGTTATAAAGATCATACGCAAAGAGGATAAACCAAAGCCTGTGTTGATGCGGCGTTTCAAACTGTCGGAAGATCAGGCAGATGCCATTCTCGATCTTCGCCTGCGCCAGCTCGCTCGATTGGAAGAAATCAAGATTAAAGGAGAAGAAGAAGAACTCGCACGTGAAAAAGCTGACCTTCAGAAGATTCTTAAGTCCCGGGACAAGCTGAAACGGGTTGTCCGGGATGAACTGCTTGCAGATGCAGAAGAATTTGGAGATGAGCGCCGGTCACCTTTGGTACAACGAGAAGCTGCGCGGGCGCTGAGTGAAACCGATTTGATTCCATCAGAATCAATCACGGTCGTCCTTTCTGAAAAAGGATGGATTCGTGCTGCCAAGGGTGCGGATGTTAATCCGCGAGAGTTGAATTACCGTGGTGATGACGGATACCTTCATTCTGCTGTAGGACGCAGCAATCAGATGCTTCTCTCGATAGACTCGACGGGCAGAACCTATACCATGCCGGCACACACGCTGCCATCCGCCAGGGGGATGGGCGAGCCGGTCAGCAAGCAGTTGAAGCCGCCACAGGGCGCGATTTTCAAAGGCCTCATGATGGGTTCTCCTGAGACTCAGTATTTGCTGGCAACCGATGCTGGCTACGGATTCGTGGCGCCGCTTGGAGAATTAATAAGCCGCAATAAATCAGGCAAAGCTGTGTTGCGCGTCCGTGATGTTGGCGTTCTGTCTCCTCAACTGGTACATGATTACGAGGATGACTGGCTAGCAGCCGTGACTAGCGCAGGCAGGTTGCTGGTATTTGCGTTGGCCGATCTGCCAGTGATGTCCAAGGGTAAAGGAGTCAAGATCATTAATGTTCCGACTGCCCGGTACAAATCGGGTGAAGAGAAACTGGTTGCTGTAGTCGTTTTCCGTGAGGGTGATAAGTTACGGTTATACAGTGGCAAACAGCATATGAAGCTGAAGCCAGCCGATATTGACCTTTACCTGGGATCTCGGGCACAGCGTGGCGGAAATCTGCCGCGAGGTTATCGGCAACCTACTGCACTGGAAATTGATCGAGGAGACCTCTAAGACAGTCAGTTCTGTTTGCCGGGTTCTGACACGAGAACAACCAGACCGCTGCCGACCACCAGCAAAGCACCTGCGATCACTGTGGCTGTCGGCAGGTCGTGAAAAATAACCCAGCCGTAAAAAGCAGCCCAGCCCAGTGTGCTGTATTCCAGCGCACCAACGATGTAGACCGGCGCATACTTGAAACCGTTGGTTAGGAAATATTGACCCCCCAGGCCTATCAGACCTAACAAGAGCATTAAGGCGAATTCGTTGGCTGATGGTTGAATCCACAGAAAGGGCGCCGCCAAGGCTGAAACAAGCAGAATCAGTGCTGAACCTGTCAGTAGCATTAATTCGGTCGATTCTGAGACCGACATTCGGCGAGTTTGTATAGCGAGTGCCGCAAACATCAAGCAGCCGAACAGTGCTGCGCCAGCGCCTAACCAGTCGACTTCACTGCCGCCGGGCTGCACAATAAATATGACACCAATAAATCCAGTAATGATGGCCAGTATTTGTCGTCCATTGGGGTGTTCTGCAAGCACGAGACCAGACAGCAACGTCAAAAAGATAGGGTAGGAGGCAACGATCGATACTGCGTCGACCAATGGCATTCTTGAGATAGCAAAGTAGTAGCTTAAGAATGCGATCAGATTAAAGAACGCACGAAGTATGTGCGCTGCTGGTTTTGTGGTGGTTAAACCTTGCCAGCCATGTCGGGCACGTACAGCAAGAACCATCAAGGGTACGCTGAGGGCGCTGCGAATCAACAGCAGTTGTAACAGCGTATAGTCGTCAGATAGCCATTTGATCAGTGCATCCTGGGTCGAAAAGAGCAGGCAAGCCAGCAGCGTAAACAACGCACCCCGCCAGTAGCGATTGTCGGGTCTTGCTTGAGGTCCAGTCACTGTCGATGGGCTTCGTCCTGGCGGTCGCTGAGGTCAGCGTTCGACAGTGGGTCGGCTGTGCACTACTAAAAGGGCAGTTTCAGCTCAGGCTGAAGTGCCAGAAGCTGGGTGCGGAATTGTTCTTGGATTTCGATCAGTTGTTGTTGGTTGTCAGCTTCAAATCGCAGGATCACCGTGGGCGTGGTGTTAGAGGCTCTGGCGAGGCCGAAACCGTTCTCAAAGTCCACACGTATGCCGTCAATTGTGCAGATCTGTCCGGTTGGAAACTGCGCGTTCCTGACTAACCGCTCGACCAGTGCGTGGTGTTTCCCTTCTTCCATTTCAAGGCGTAATTCGGGCGTACTGACGAGTTCCGGGATACTTTTGAATACTGCTGTGGGGGTTTCGTCCTGTGCGGATAGTAATTCACACAGTCGGGCTGCGGCATAAATACCGTCATCGAATCCATACCAGCGCTCCTTGAAAAAGATATGCCCGCTCATTTCACCCGCAAGTACTGCACCAGATTCTTTGAGCTTTGCTTTGATAAACGAATGTCCAGTTTTCCACATGGTTGGTAGTCCACCGGCTTCTCGGATCGCATCAGGCAGGACCCTGGAGCATTTCACATCGTAGATGATCTCAGCACCGGGATTTCGGGACAGAACGTCCCGGGCAAGCAACAGCAGTTGGCGGTCGGCAAAAACAATGTCACCAGTGCCTGACACGACGCCCAGTCGGTCGCCATCCCCGTCCAGAGCCATACCGAAATCTGCGTTAGTTGCAATAACGGTCTCAATCAGGTCATTGAGGTTTTCGAGTTGGCTGGGATCCGGGTGGTGATTGGGAAACGTACCGTCTACTTCAGAGAAAAGCTCGATGACGTCGCACCCGATTTCCTGTAACAACCGGGGTGCGATACTGCCCCCGACACCGTTGCCGCAGTCAAGGACTACCTTGAGCGGGCGTTGGAGTGTGATATCACCAGTGATCCGCGCAGCGTAAGCGTCAATGACTGATTCATGGTGATGGGTACCGTTTCCACTGAGCAGGTCTTGATCTTCAATACGTTTACGCAGCATTTGAATTCGGTCGCCGGCCAAGGTTTCGCCGGTGATCATGATTTTCAGGCCGTTGTATTCGGGCGGGTTATGGCTTCCGGTGATGGAAACAGCGGAACCTGTCTCCAGATGGTGCGTTGCAAAGTAAGTTACGGGTGTAGGGACCATGCCGATATCAATCACGTCGCAACCGGTAGAGCGAATACCCGCTGACAGTGCCGCTGCCAGCGACGGGCCGGACAGGCGGCCATCACGGCCGATCACAACGCTTTGATCACCCGCCAGCGTGGCCTCAGTGCCAATGGCTTGGCCGATCTGGCTGGTGACAGTTTCTGTTAGAGATTTGTCGACAATGCCGCGTATGTCGTAGGCTTTGAAAATTTCTTGGGGCAGTTTCGTCATAGGCAGAACCACTGTGGCATGAATCAGCGCCACGCAGTCTAAATCACGATGAGGTGAATGGGGCGTTTATATCACAATGATTTGATGGAAACCCAGAATCTAGAGTTATTTGTTTGTGCGGCTCGCACAATCGTTCTTCAGCACAGGAAATTCAGGTGAGAACTACGACCGCTGGATCCTGTTAGGGTTGCGATGGGATATGCAAAGTATTCTGATGCTCTCAGAGTAAGTCTAGTCCCAGTTCTGTCAAAAAATATGTTGAGCGGATCGACACACTTCCCGTAGACTGATTCAATTCAGCGTAACGCGCCAGTAGAATGAGAAAAGGATCCAATGGTTGAAACTCGTCGGAATGGTCTGATGCTTGCACCCTGGACTTACACCAGCGAGGAGTTGTGTGAGCTCGAGATTGATCATATTTTTCGGCATCAGTGGATATTGGCTGGACATATATCTGAACTGGCCCAAACGGGGGATTATCTAACTTTCAATCTCGCCAAAGAGCGGGCTGTACTGGTCAGGGATGAAAGTGGTGAGATTCATGCTTTTCACAATGTCTGTCGTCACCGGGGATCTCGTGTGGCCCCGGATCGACAAGGTAACTGCGGTCATGTGCTTCGTTGCCCTTTTCATGGCTGGACATATCAGCTGAATGGGGCGCTGAAGAGCGTGCCCAGGCCTCAGGGCTTTCCTGAATTGAAAAAAAATAGCAATGCGCTGGTGCCTATAGATCTGGAAATATGGAATGGCTTCATATTTATTTGTTTCGAAGGCGCACAAAGCCGGTCTGTAGCCAATCAATTTGGTGGTATCAGCGAAAAAATCACACCATACAAATTAGAAGAAATGGTGCCCTGGGGAGCCGAGTATGATGAAGTGGTGGATTACAACTGGAAATTCTTTCACGACGTAGACAACGAGGGTTACCACGTGCCGGTTGCACATCCAGCGCTGCATGAACTCTATGGGCGGGACTACTGTGACAGTTATCTGGGGAATATTCCGATGTCCACGGGTGTCGTAGATGACTATCCGGCGCGCAGCTGGAGTGTCGCGCGCTACAAGTCACTGCTTCCCAGACAGGCGCATCTGCCTGAAGAAAATCAGCGTTTGTGGCTTTATTTTGGTCTTTTCCCCAATACGGTGATCTACTTCTATCCGGAAAAAGCAGGCTTTTACATGTCACTGCCGCAGGGGGCGGCGACTACCCGGGTCATCAGCCGTGAGTACCGACTGCCCGGCGAAAACCGCGAGCTTGCGGCTGTACGATATCTCAGTGGGCGCATCGATCAAATCACCGCGCGTGAAGATCACGATCTGGTGCGCTGGCTGCAGGAAGCAGCCCACACCAGCGTATTCCCACTGAATAACCTGTCGGACCTGGAAGACGGTGTCCTTCAGTTTCACCAGCAGTTAAAGGCCTTGGTCCCTTTAATGTCGCTTGAGGCCTCCCCGGCACCGGGCACCCTTGCCGACGTTAATACCACCCTGCTCAACAGCAGTAGCTAACGACTTTGCGATTGAGTGCAATACGGAGGTTCCGATGACTAATTCAGATTTTGCTCCTGCTGACCTATCGACCATTCGTCAAATGGACGAACATGTCGTGCATCCCTGGGCGTCTTTTGATCGACCAGATACAAGCCGTACGATTATTGGTTCAGGTGCAGGCGTGTACGTTTACGACGATCAGGGGAATCGCTTGCTGGACGGACCAGGCGGTATGTGGTGTGTCAATGTGGGGCATGGCCGCCAGGAGATTGCCGATGCAATCGCTCATCAGGCCGCTCAGTTGTCTTATATCAGTCCATGGAGTCATCCAACAGCACCGGCGGCACGATTGGCGGATCGGTTGTCAAACGTCGCACCTGGCGATCTTGATCATATTTTCTATACCACTGGAGGTTCTACAGCAATCGACTCTGCACTTCGATTTTGCCTGTTTTACAACAACGTACTCGGCCGCCCTGAGAAAAAACAGTTTATTACTCGTCATGATGCCTATCATGGCAGCACTTATCTTTCTGCTGCTGTGTGCGGTAAGCCGCGTGACAAGAACTGGCTGGACACCCAGCTCGACCAGGTTCATTTCGTATCTTCTCCAAACAGCTACCGTAGTGCCGGGGATCTGGATGAGGCAGCTTTTTGCCAGAAACTTATCGCTGAACTGGAAGCAAAAATTCTTGAAGTTGAGCCCGAACGTGTTGCCGCATTTATTGCAGAGCCGATACTGGCATCAGGCGGTGTGATCGTGCCCCCGGCGGGCTACCATGCTGCCTGTCTGGAGGTTTGTCGCCGATACGACGTGATCTACATTTCTGACGAGGTTGTGACGGGTTTTGGGCGTCTCGGTGATTGGTTTGCGTCGGAGTCGGTATTTGATATCACGCCCGATATCATCACTTGTGCCAAAGGGCTAACCTCAGGTTACGTGCCTTTGGGTGCCGTGCTGATCTCAGATCGCCTCATTTCAAACGTGGGGGGTGATGGTGAGCGAGGCGCGGTGTTTTCTAATGGATTTACCTACTCAGGTCATCCCGTATCCTGCGCCGCTGCACTGGCAAACATGGATATTATTGAAGGAGAGGGGCTGCTCGAACATGCCCGCGAAGTTGGGCCTTACCTGCAGCAACAGCTGTCAACGCTGATAGACCTGCCGATCGTAGGGAATGTTCGGGGTCTCGGTCTGATGGGATGTATTGAGTGCGTCGTCGATCATGAGTCACGCCAGCCACTTATACTGGATTATGAAGTCGGTAATCGAATTGATGTGCACTGCCAGAAGCTTGGTTTGTTGGTTCGGCCGCTAATCAATATGTGTGTGATGTCACCACCCATCATCATCGATCATGAACAGATCGATGAGCTGATCCGAGTCTTACGATTAGGTATTGAACGGACCATCGATGATCTCAAAAAGGAGGGTGTCGTTGGTGGTTTGTGATGCCGGGCCGGTCGCTCTAATTGAGCGGCATGATCAGGTAAAAGGAATGTCGAAAAAAGCCAGTGGCCTGAAATTGATTGCCCGGTTCAGCAGGGGCAGGGTAGAAATCTTCTGAATGCTGGATGAATCAGGAAAAGGGGTCTTAATGCTACCTAGGCTCACCGGTGTGATCAGTGGTATCCAGGGGAAATAGAATTGGCCACAACTCGAGATGCCCTTGCTAGTGTTTTATAATCGCCCCGCTTTGTTTTCGATCCCAGCCCATCTTTGCCAACATTACTGTCGCTGGACGACCCCCAGTTGGGATGGGTGGATCGATTCGGACCTATTCGAGATGTTGCCGGAGTTTGTACGCGAGAACCCCGAGGAGATTGTTGGCCTGCCGGAGTCTTCGGTAGTTCGTGACGCGCGAAATCTGCTCAACCGTGTCAGCGTTGGGGAGGCCGACGTCTGGTTGAAACGCTTTCGCGCGGCCCATGCTGTGGATGCGGCAGTGTATGCCTTTCGGGCGGGAAAGTGTGTCCAAAGTTGGAATAAATCATTTGCACTGATCGCGTGCGGTTTCGACGTCCCCAAACCTTTGTTGGGATTACGTCGACGCGGCGTAGGTCAGGGCGCAGTGGGGTTATTCGGATCACAGCATGTTCAATCCACGCCCCTTCGCAGCTTTCTGTCTGAGGGCCATCCAGACGAAGACATGATGCCACTCATGCGACAACTGGGAGTGTTCGTGGCCCGGCTTCACGATCACGGTTTCCGCCACCGGGACCTACGCCGTGGAAACGTGCTGGTCCAAAAATGCAGTGATGACTCATACAGATTCTTCCTGGTCGACGTAAACCGTTTGCAGCGCTATGAGTCACTCAACTGGATTCAGAGGATTCGGGAGTTGGAGCGGCTTTTCCTGGTTGGGCCAGAGGCTGAGTGGTTCTTTGAAGGCTATGGTGCTGATCAGAGCATCGGGCAGGCAGTCATCGACTATCGTCGTCGAGTGCGTTACGCAGAAGCTCTCGAGAATCGTAGGTTGGGCAGACTGCGCAAGAAGCTGTGGTACTATTTCTGGGAGTTGCGTGCCTATCCCCCTGGCGTGCGGGGTTCCCGTCCTTTGTCCGCGTGGCTTGACGGAGTTTATTCGTCGCGCGGAACCAATGTTCTCAGGTAATGTGCCATGATGGACGCTGATCGTGCGGCCTATCTAAAGAAACGTTATCGGCGGTCGCAATCGATTCTCAACCGCCGTGAGCAAAGGTTCGTCGACGCCATGTTGGCTCAGGTCGACGGCCCTCTAGAACAGATTATCGATCTGCCCTGCGGGCATGGTCGTTTTACTCCACAGTTGCGACGGGCTGCCAGTCAGCGTCTGGTGTGCGCGGATCTACGGCTCGAACACATCAATGCGCTCGTCGGGGCCGAGGATGTGGTCGGCACGCCGATAGAAACGTCACAGGTAGATCTGTACCAGCGGTTACCATTTGCCGACAAGGAGTTTAATCTGGTATTCAATTTTCGCTTCTTCCACCACATTCGCGACGACGCTCACCGCCAGCATGTCATCGCCGAACTGTCTCGAATATCGGGGCGTTATCTCATCGTATCTTATTACGCAAATTCGGCGGTACATGCGCTGCAGAAGAGGCTGTGGCGACGGACGGGCCACACAAGAGATCTGCCGATGATAAGTACTTCGGAGCTTCACCGGTGTTTCCGTCAGCATGGGTGCGAGATTGTTGAAGATCGTGCAGTGCTACCAGGGATTCACGCTCACCACATCACCTTGATGCGTCGTACCTAGGACGGGTCACAATTGCCGATCGCTCCACTGAGGGTTAGGAGTCGATCGGATGTAGCACCCTCAATATAATGTTGGTGCTTCCAGTGGTTGTTCCGATGGACGTATTCGATCTCCTTGAGTTCCGGGAACACTCGTCTCTGGAGATAGGCGCAAGCGGTTTGCGACAACTCTATATGAAAGAAAACCTGCCGGCCTGATAGTGATTCAGTTAACTATTGCGGCTCTCCCCATAGCCATTGTTACTGTTGTCGTTCATCGCTGGCAACAGTAGCCAGGTGATTGATCAGATCTACAAGCTCGTTGTGACCACCCGCCAGAGAGACTTTGCTCCTATACTTGCCATCGATAATGATGGTGGGTACGCCGTCAGTTTCGTAACGTGGTGTCATATCCAGCGCGTGTGAAAGCATTGAGTCAACACCAAAAGATGTAAAAGTATCGAGCACAGAATTTCTGTCTACACCGTGTTCTGCAGCCCAGTTGGCAAACTGTTCAACGTTAACAATTCTTTTCCTTTCTTTATGGATGGTATCAAAATAGGGTTCGTGCAGCTTATCTACAAGATCCAGGGCAACCAGTGTGTAGTACACGCGGGCATCAAAGGCCCAGGTTCGGTTTAATATCGCTGGCATACGGACAAACTCAACGTATTCTGGTTTATTCTTGAGCCATTGTTTGAGGTAGGGTTCTAGACGATAGCAGTGCGGACAGCGGTACCAGAACAGTTCCAGTACCTCGATATTGTCGCCTGTATGCACCGGCTGGGCAGTGTTTAAGCGATGGTAGTTGACCCCCAATTCGATCTCCTGGGCCACGGTCTGTGCCCCGACTAACAACGACAGGGTCAGAATTAACCATTTTATTCGCATCTTTATCTCTCCGTTATAAGAAGAACGCTCTGCTTGGCCGTTAGGGTTTGACACGATTGCGTAGTCGGTTCAGCAGTTGTGTCCTCAAGCCGCCAAAACTGCCGTTACTCATTGTCACAATCGTGTCATTGGGGAGGATCTGATTCATCACCGTCTCGGCAATGTCAGAAACCTCGTCGCATACTTGTAGTGTAGTCTGCTCTACGTGGGGTGCAAGTGAACCCGGATCCCAGTCGAGGTGTGCTGCCCGTAGAATGATAGCGATGTCAGCAGCTTTGATGGCATGGCACAGTGTTGCTAGGGGGTGGCCCTGTTTCATGGTGTTCGACCTGGGTTCGATGATAGCAATCAGCCGGTTTCGACCTGCTCGGGCTCTCAACGCATCCAGAGTTACCCTGATGGCGGTAGGGTGATGTGCAAAGTCGTCATATAGCTGTACACCATCTGGAGTCTGTATCACCAGTTCAAGGCGCCGTGCGGGTAGCTTGAATGATGCGAGGGTCGCACAGGCCGACGCGCTGGAAACGCCCAGGGCGTTTGCGGCTGCGATTGCGGCCAGGGCATTGGTCTGATTGTGTGCGCCGATGAGGTGCCAGTTAACGGTACCATGCTCTTCACCACGGTACATGATCCGGAATTGCTCATGCCTTCCATCATGGACGAGGTGCCACTCACAGTTGGATCGGGTATCACAACTGAAACGTTCAATCGGCGTCCAGTACCCTGCCGAGAGAGTATGTTCCAGGTCGGGATCGTCACCGTTCGTGATAATAAGACCGTCGGGCGGTACCATTCTAATCAGATGATGAAACTGCTTTTCGATGTCCTCGATTGAGTTGAAGATATCGGCGTGGTCGAATTCCAGATTGTTGAATACTGCAACATCGGGATGATAGTGGACAAATTTAGAACGCTTATCAAAAAAAGCGGTGTCGTATTCATCCGCTTCGACTACAAAAATATCTCCACTGCCGTGTCGGGCTGATACGCCAAAGTTTCCCGGTACACCACCTATAAGAAATCCTGGCGCAAGGCCGCATTGGTCTAGGATATGTGCCAGCATGGCACTGGTTGTCGTTTTACCATGCGTGCCGGCGACAGCCACTACCTTTTGTTTTTTCAGAATGTTTGCGTACAGCCATTCTGGTCCGGAAGTGTATGGCAGGCGTTGCTGCAACATCGCCTCGACTTCTTCATTTCCACGTGAAAGCGCATTACCCACTACAACCAGGTCGGGTCGTGGTGACAGATGAGATGCTCGGTAGCCAGGGGAGACTTCAATATTGTGTTCAGCCAGAAGCGTGCTCATGGGCGGGTAGGGATTGCTGTCAGAACCACTAACCTTATGCCCCTTGTTGCGGGCCAATAACGCTAATCCGCCCATGAAAGTGCCGCAGATACCCAGAACGTGGAGGTGCACGGTGTTTAAGGTGAAGGAGAGCCTATCAGCATTGATATGATAAAAAGCACCGTCGCCTGACAGAGGATTACCAGTAGGATTGCACCTCCGATTCTGATCTCCAATGCCTGGCGTAGAATTGATGCCATGACGGTTAGTGACCAAATTGCTATGGCAGCGACAATGATCAGTGGCAGGGTCACCACCAGTTGTCCCGTATCCGGGGACACTAGGGACTCCTGCCAGCCAAAAAGCGGCAGTGTGAGCAGTTGCAGTACAGTGGTTGCTCCGAAAATTCCAGTCAGAGTCTGTACCCAACGTTCTGATTTGCCCTTGAAATTGAGTGCCAGCCAAATCATGCCGCTGAAAAGAATGATCTGACAGCCTGACAGTAGAAGCCCTCTTATAAAACCTTCTTCTGGTGCTGCGTTGGCAGCTGCACTGAGAACAGCTACCAGGCCGGTGACAAGGAGCAGTGATTCAGATCTCGGAATGTTTTCTGCCTGTTGCCTGAAAAGACAAAGTTCGATAAACAGGCGCAGGTAATTGATCATATCTGGATAGAAAATACGGAGGTGTATGTTTCATGCCGACTGCAGTAGTGCTAATGATATCATTTCTTCATGACAGATCAGCTCTCTTTGAGCCTTCTAATTCGATACTGTTTCAATCAGGGGTACTAAATTCGTTCACTAGATCAGCTGTCAACAACACATTTAGAGCTCAAAGTATTTAACCCATGACAGAACTTATTCAGACACCCGACGCACTGGACCAGTTCTGTGAGGACATGTCTCGTTCGCCCTGGGTTGGTGTTGATACCGAGTTCGAGCGAATTCGAACGTACCATCCTAGGCTTTGCCTGATTCAGATTTCGACGCCGCATCAAACCGTCTGTATAGATCCACTCGCGGATCTTGACCTCACTCCTGTCGCCCGACTCCTGGGTCGTGATGGACCATTGAAAATTATTCATTCGGCGCGGCAAGACCTCGAAGTGATCAACCATGAAATTGGTGTGGTTCCATCGCCATTGTTTGACACACAGATTGCAGCTGCGTTTTGTGGTTTCGGTGAACAGGTGGGTTACGCCGCACTTGTCGAAGCAATCTGTGATATTAAATTGGCCAAGGGCTATACGCGGACAGCCTGGTGCAAACGCCCACTCAGTACAAACCAGATTGCTTATGCACTGGACGATGCAAAGTTTCTTGGCATATTGTATGAATATCTGAAGCGCAATCTGCAGGGTTCACAACGCCTGTCCTGGGCGCAAGAAGAATTCGACACCTTGGCGGGCACAGATTTGCTGGACGCATCTAGGTCAGCGGCGATCGAGAAAATCTCCAACGCAGCACGGGGTTTGACCCAGGTAGGCCAGAGTATCGCCACAGCGTTGGCGAAATGGCGTGAACAGGCAGCAATGCATTGCGACCAGCCCAGGCAGTGGTTGCTATCGAATGATCAGTTGCTGACCATAGCAGCAGCAGCCCCGTTTTCTGTCATCGAACTTGCGCAGATTGACAATGTGGCGTCGGAGTTCTGCAAACGCTGGGGTGAGACAGTCATTACTGTTGTTGAGTGTGGTCGTGACGAGGCTGTTCAATTTCCGGTTCGCGGCCGTCCGCGGAAATTACTACCCGGGCAGAAAGCGCTGGATAAGTTGCTGTGGAAGGAGCTACAAAAGATCAGCGATGCCGCCGGTCTGCCGCCGTCACTCATTGCCAGACGGGATGATATTCGGGCGCTGGCTGCCGGTAAAAGGGATCTTCTGCTGTTAAGAGGATGGCGCAGCGAGATTGCCGGTAAATCCTTATTGCACTGTATTACTTGATATATCAATTAGGGGTCTACAGGGGCTCTACCCTTGGGTACAATAAATTCGATAAGTACCGAGAACTGGTAATCCAAGGAGGCTGCAAATGATACGTCACTATACGATTCTTTTGCCGTTCAACAATACACAACCAACAGCAACAGTATTGGATGCTGCCCGGCAGATGGTCGGATCCCAGGGCTACGTTGAAGGTGCGTTTTGTCACCAAGTGCTGCCGATTATCGCTGGAGAAGGTATCACCCTACCGGGGGATTATCTGGCCGAATTTGAGGAAGAAGGTCGTCAGCAGGCTGAAGCCGCGCGGCTCAAGTATCTGGAGCTACTGGAAGCGAAAGACATTCCGCTTGGAGACCTCGATGCTTCGGGCTTACGCGCGGGCTGGACCGAAATGGTTGGGTTCGGTCCTGAGGGAATCGGAGAATACGCCAGACTGTTTGACTTGGTGATTCTGGGTCGGTCTGTCGAAGACTCAGCTGTCGATTGGAAGACGACCGCCGAAGCCGTAATGTTTGACAGCGGTCGGCCACTTTTGATTGTAGGCGACGAGATTCCTGCAACTATTGGCCGAAAGATACTGCTGGCTTGGAATGGCAGTACCGAAACTGCCAGGACACTGACGGGTGCCATGTCTATCCTGACAGACATTGATGAGGTACTCGTGGTTACAGTCGAGGGCGCCGTGGTGTCGGGCCCTGCCGGTGAAGACGTTTGTCGGCATCTAAATGCCAGTGGAATCTCATCGACGGCTCGGACCATTGACCGCGGCACAAGCAGTATTGGCCAGGTATTTCTTGAGACGGCCGATCAATTTTCAGCCGACTTGATAATCAAGGGTGCTTTTACGCATTCGCGCCTGAGACAACTGATATTTGGTGGGGCAACAACTGAGTTGATCAACACCTCTTCCGTGCCCATTCTGCTGTCTCACTGACTGACATGGATATTGATATCGGTTCGGAGTCTGGGTGATTTGGCAGGCAGGTCCTGCGTGGACGTTCACTTGTCGGGTTGGGAACGCGTGAACTAGGCGTTAGAATTCCGGTCGTACCCACAGCCGGTCAATTCCAGTCGGAATTCGGTTTTTGATACACCACCACGTTCTCGGAGCCTCTGTATGAAACCACCCGTTCGAGTTGCAGTAACCGGTGCAGCCGGTCAGATCAGTTATGCCCTATTGTTCAGGATCGCTTCGGGTGACATGCTCGGGCACGATCAGCCAGTCATACTGCAACTGCTGGAAATACCACCAGCCATGGAGGCTTTGCAGGGAACAGTCATGGAAATAGAAGACGGTGCGTTTCCGTTGGTGCACGACATTGTTGCCAGTGATGAACCAGAGGTCGCGTTCGGTGATGCGGATTTTGCAATGCTGGTCGGCGCCAGACCGCGCGGTCCCGGTATGGAAAGGAAGGATCTTCTGACAGAAAATGCGCGTATCTTTTCTGTTCAGGGGGCTGCAATCGATGCTGTTGCAAGACGGGATATTCGCGTACTGGTTGTCGGTAACCCCGCCAATACGAATGCGCTGATAGCGGCTTCCAATGCCCCCAACCTCGACCGGCGTCAGTTTACCGCGATGACACGGCTGGACCACAACCGGGCCATCAGTCAGCTCGCCGCGCAGACGGGTAAGCCGTCAACCACAATTACCCGTATGTCAATCTGGGGTAATCACTCCGCGACCCAATACCCGGATATTCGACACGCTTTGATCTTGGGGTCACCGGCGACTGAGTTGGTTGATCATGCCTGGGTAGTGGATAACTTTATCCCGACAGTTCAACAGCGTGGCGCCGCGATCATCAAGGCGAGGGGTGCATCCAGTGCAGCATCAGCTGCCTCTGCTGCTGTTGATCATGTGCGGACTTGGGTTCATGGCACACCGGAGAATGACTGGGTAAGCATGGCCATACCATCTGACGGAAGCTATGGAATCAATGACGAGCTGATTTACTCCTATCCCGTAACGTGTTCAGACGGGCACTACGAAATAGTCCAGGCGTTGGAGATTGATGAGTTCAGTCAGGCAAGAATGTCGGAAACTGAACAGGAACTGCTTGAAGAGCGCGACGGTGTGCGTGATCTTCTTTAATGGGGCTATCATTGGCTAGTCTCTTGGGTTCAGTACGAGGAGCAACGACATGATCCAGTTGGCTATAGCAGGTGCTGCAGGAAGAATGGGGCGGACCCTGATCGAGGCAGCACATGAAAACCCCCAGACACAGGTTGTGCATGGGTTTGAACAGCCCGGTAGCAGCAACATCGATCTAGATTCCGGGGAACTGGCCGGAATCGGCAATAATGGCGTCAGCATAACAGACCATATCGGCAGCACAGACTTCGATACCCTGGTGGAATTCACATCGCCCGCTGCTACGGTTGAACACATCGAATATTGTCGAGTAAACCACCGACAGATCGTGATTGGAACTACGGGTTTCAGTGAGCAGGATCAAGAAAAGATCGAACAGGCAGCGCAGGATATCGCGATTGTTCTGGCACCAAACATGAGTGTTGGCGTTAATCTGTGTCTAAAATTGTTAGAAGTAGCGGCTGAAGTACTCGGTGACGCGGTCGATATAGAAGTAGTTGAGGCGCATCACCGTAATAAAGTTGATGCCCCGTCGGGTACAGCTTTACGGATGGGGGAGGTTATCGCCGCAGCGCTCGATCGAACATTGGCGGACAGCGGGGTGTTTTCCCGTCATGGACAGACTGGTGTGCGGGGTGACAAGGACATCGGATTTGCAACAATCCGCGCCGGAGACATCGTCGGGGAGCACAACGTGATGTTTGTCGGTAGCGGAGAGCGTATCGAAATTTCGCATAAAGCAGCCAGTCGCATGGTGTTTGCCCATGGTGCGTTGCGGGCCGCAGTCTGGCTGTCACAGCAGAAGCCAGGTCTTTATAACATGGAAAACGTGCTGGGCCTGGGTTAGAAAACAGGTTGTACCGTGTGAGTGCTTTCACTATAATACCGATCCCAATATGAGGTATTACCTTAGGTTGAGAAAAAGAGGAAGCGGGCGCTTCCTCTTTTTTTTGTGCCTTCAATCAGGAGGTAATGCTGGCTGATACAGCGCTACTGGTTCTCGAGGACGGAACGGTCTTCGAGGGCATTTCGATTGGAGCTGTGGGCGAAACGTCAGGAGAGGTTGTTTTCAACACCTCCATGACCGGTTATCAGGAAATTCTCTCTGATCCCTCGTATGCTCGACAGATTGTCACGCTGACTTATCCCCATGTCGGTAACACCGGCATAAATCAGGAGGATAATGAATCGGCTCACCTGTGGCTGTCCGGGCTGGTCATTCGGTCGTTGCCTCAGGCAATAAGCAACTATAGATCAGAAGGTTCGCTCTCTGAATACCTTATAAAACACGGTGTGGTCGGAATATGTGGCATCGATACCCGGAAACTGACTCGTTTGTTGCGCATGAAAGGCAGTCAGAATGCCTGCCTGCAGGCCGGTGAGGTCGATCAGGCAAAAGCCCTTACCCGGGCGAGGGAATTTCCGGGTCTTAAGGGGATGGACCTTGCCCGCGAGGTCAGCACGGCTTCAGCTTATCACTGGCATCAGGGGGTCTGGCAGGCCGTTAACGGTTATCGGGAGCCACCACAGAAACCATACCGTGTGACAGCTTATGATTTCGGGGTTAAACACAATATTCTGAGGCTTTTAGTCGAAAGGGGTTGTGAAGTAACTGTGGTCCCGGCTGATACCAGGGCAGAAGATGTACTCAGCTCTGAGCCGGACGGTGTGTTCCTGTCCAATGGCCCCGGGGACCCAGAGCCCTGTGTCTATGCTATCGAGGCTATAAGAGAGATACTGCGCTCCGGGACACCCGTGTTTGGCATTTGTCTCGGTCACCAGTTATTGGCCTTGGCGGCTGGTGCCCGTACGTTGAAGATGAAGTTTGGCCATCATGGTGCCAACCACCCGGTGATCGACCTGGACAGCGAGCGGGTCTTCATTACCAGCCAGAACCATGGTTTTGCGGTAGACCCGAGCATGCTTCCTCAAACAATCCGGGTGACTCATCGCTCACTGTTTGATCAGTCTATTCAGGGGATCGAACTGATCAACCACAAGGCTTTCTCATTTCAGGGGCATCCCGAAGCGAGCCCCGGCCCGCAGGACATCTGTGTTTTGTTCGACCGCTTTGTCGCTATGATGGCTTCCCAGTCGGAACTGGCCTGTGCCTAGAAGAAACGATCTGGAATCGATCCTGATTATCGGAGCGGGGCCGATTGTGATAGGTCAAGGCTGTGAGTTCGACTACTCAGGCGTCCAAGCGTGTAAAGCATTGCGGGAAGAGGGGTACCGCATTGTGCTGGTTAATTCAAACCCGGCCACGATCATGACGGATCCCGAATTTGCCGATGCGACCTACATCGAGCCAATTCATTGGCAGTCGATCGCGGCGGTAATTCAGAAGGAGCGCCCGGACGCGCTGTTGCCGACAATGGGCGGGCAGACCGGGTTGAACTGTTCGCTTGACCTGGCTCGAGAGGGTATTTTGGACCGGTACAGTGTAGAGATGATCGGGGCCAACCGTCAGGCAATCGACAAGGCTGAAGACCGGCAGGCTTTCCGCGATTCGATGGCAGCTATTGGCCTCGACACTGTTCCCGGACAGCTTGCGCACTCGATGGTCGAAGCACTTTCGGCTCTGGAGCAGACCGGGTTCCCGGCGATCATCAGACCTTGCTTTACCCTCGGTGGCAGCGGGGGTGGCATAGCCTACGATGAAAACGAATTCCGAGTCATCTGTGAGCGAGGCCTGGATGCTTCACCCACGAATGAGCTTTTGATCGAAAAGTCGATCGTTGGATGGAAGGAATACGAGATGGAAGTTGTTCGTGATCGTCGCGACAACTGTATCGTGGTCTGTTCGATTGAAAATTTTGATGCGATGGGTGTGCATACCGGCGATTCGATCACCGTTGCTCCAGCGCAGACGCTGACTGATAAAGAATATCAATTGATGAGAAATGCCAGTATCTCGGTGTTGCGGGAAATTGGCGTCGACACCGGGGGTTCGAACGTCCAGTTCGCCGTAAATCCTGAGGATGGGCGTATGGTGGTTGTGGAAATGAATCCCAGGGTCTCCAGGTCATCAGCTCTGGCTTCAAAGGCGACGGGATTTCCGATCGCTAAGATCGCAGCAAAACTTGCAGTTGGCTACACTCTGGACGAATTGGCCAATGACATTACCGGTGGTGCGACACCGGCATCGTTTGAACCCACCATCGACTATGTCGTCACTAAGATTCCACGATTTGATTTTGAGAAGTTTCCCCAGGCTGATACTTCTCTGACTGTTCAAATGAAATCCGTCGGCGAGGTGATGGCTATCGGTCGGACGTTTCAGGAATCTTTTCAGAAAGCACTGCGCGGCCTTGAAATCGGTCAACCAGGGCTCTATCCCGTGGTACTACCCGAGTCGAGTGACAGTGCCGAGACGGCATGTTTTGAACAGACGCTCTCTGTTCCGGATCCTGGTCGGATCTGGCGTATAGGTGACGCGTTCCGATCAGGCATGACCATCGATCAGATTTACGATCTCAGTCGGGTTGATCCTTGGTTTCTAGCCGAAATTAAGGACTTGATTGAAACTGAAAAACTTATTCAGCTCGTACCTGTCGGGAAGATTGACTCGAAACAGTTGCAGTTGTGGAAGTCCAAAGGGTTTTCCGACATTCGGTTGGCTGCATTGCTGAGCACGACAGAAACCAAGATAAGGCAGATGCGCCATGATTTGAACGTCCATCCGGTCTACAAGCGGGTGGATTCGTGTGGCGGTGAATTCGCTACACCAACAGCTTACATGTACTCCACTTATGAAGTTGAATGTGAGGCCGAACCTGTGGATACCGATAAGATCATGATCCTGGGTGGAGGGCCTAACCGAATCGGCCAAGGTATTGAATTTGATTACTGTTGTGTGCATGCAGCAATGGCGCTTAGAGAACGTGGTTACCAGACGATCATGGTCAACTGTAATCCGGAGACGGTATCCACCGACTACGACACATCGGATCGACTTTATTTTGAGCCGCTTGCTCTGGAAGATGTGTTGGAGATAGTACGCGTCGAAAACCCGACTGGTGTGATCGTGCAGTATGGTGGTCAGACACCCCTCAATCTGGCGAAGGATCTTAAGGCTGCGGGTGTGCCTATCATCGGCACTTCGCCCGAATCGATCCACCAAGCTGAAGACCGTGCATACTTTCAGACATTGTTAGATGATCTCAATCTTACCCAGCCTCCCAATCGCACAGCTTCGGATGAAAAAACGGGACTGGACAAAGCAGAAGACCTCGGTTATCCGATTATTGTGCGACCCTCTTATGTTTTGGGCGGCCGGGCGATGGAAATTGTCTACAGTCGTGATGAACTTCAGCGCTACTTCAGCCATGCGATCAGGGTATCGAATGAATCTCCTGTTCTGTTAGATCGATTTCTCAGTGATGCTATCGAGGTAGATGTCGATGTCGTGTGCGATGGGAGAGAGGTCATGATTGGAGGCATGATGGAGCATATAGAGGAGGCCGGAGTCCATTCAGGAGACTCTGCGTGCGCACTGCCGCCATTCAGTCTTTCCAATGACACTCAAACCGAGCTCCGCAGGCAGTCCCGCGAATTGGCACTGGCACTGGGGGTTGTGGGTTTGATGAATGTCCAGTTTGCAGTGAAAAATGGCGATATCTATGTTCTGGAAGTCAATCCTCGGGCGTCACGTACGGTACCTTTTGTGTCCAAGGCGACATCCCGACCATTGGCCAAGATAGCGGCTCGGTGCATGGTCGGCGAGTCGCTTGCCGATCAGGGCGTAGTGTCTACAGTCACACCACCGTACTTTTCACTCAAGGAAGCAGTGTTTCCATTCATAAAGTTTCCCGGGGTAGATCCTCTGCTGGGTCCGGAAATGAAAAGTACAGGGGAGGTGATGGGTGTCGGCGCAACTTTGGGTGAAGCTTTTGATAAAGCCCAACGGGCATCTGGCATGTTTATTCCGGTAACAGGTACTGTATTGATCAGTGTAAAAACTGCTGATCAGCCGGCTGTGGTCGATGTTGCTCGGTATCTGTCCATCAACGGATTCAGACTGGTGGCGACAGAAGGGACGGCGGAATCACTGGAGGCTGCAGGTATTACGGCCAGCGTGATCAGGAAGGTGAGCGAAGCCCACCCTAATGTTGCAGACAGTATTCGAGACGATGAATTTGACTTAATCATCAACACAACAGCCAGTCGATACAGTCGCCGGGATTCCCAAACCATTCGCCGACTTGCACTGATATACAAGGTTCCCTATTACACGACGCTGGCTTCGGCTCGCGCGGTATGCGAAGCTCACAGGAGCAGTAGTCAAATGTTGGTAAACAGGCTACAGTCTCTTCACGAGGCATGTGTATATGACACGGGTACTTTTAACGACTGACGGCGAGATACGACTGCAGAACGAATTGCAGCAACTCAAGCGCGTAGATCGTCCCAACATTATCTCGGCCATCGCCGAGGCCCGGGCTCATGGGGATTTATCGGAGAATGCCGAGTACCATGCGGCGAAGGAGCAACAAGGGTTTATCGAAGGCAGGATTGCGGAACTCGAGTCTAAACTTGCCAGTGCTGAAGTGGTTGATCCCAGCAAGCTGAATTTTCAGGGAAAGGTAGTGTTCGGGACATTGGTGGATTTGTGGGAAGAAGCCGGGGACCGGGAAGTGACCTACCAAATCGTGGGTGAGTTGGAGGCTGATATTGATCAGGGGCTGATTTCACACAATTCACCCATCGCAAAGGCAATCATCGGTAAATCTGCCGGCGATGAGATCGAGTTCACGGCACCTGATGGTGCCCGCCGGTACGAAATTCTCGCTGTTCGCACGACGCCAGCTGACACAGGCAGCCCAAATAACTAGTTTCTGTCGACCAGTAAGCGCTCAGCTGTCTTGTGGTTTCTCACGAGTATCATCTTCGGATGTCACTGTCTCATCAGTCTGCGACAGGACATCAGGTGTCTTAATAGTAATCTCCTGTGGTTCGTCTTTCGCGTGACCGGTAGGTTCGGTGAGCTCAGCCGAATCCGAAAATGGGATTATGTCCGGTCCTTCGTCATAGTAGTCGCTTACCTCTGCCCGCGGATCGAGTTCACTAACAACGCCCGGAGCCTGTGCTTCGGGCTGTGGAACGTAAGGTTCTTTCCCAGCGGTGGGCACCCACTGACGGATCTGAATGCGCCAGATGATAAATAGCCCCAGGGCAAGGCTTGCTGTCACAATGAAAACAAACAAACCTCGGGGGCCGCTTACTCTCATGGCTAATGAACTGATCAATGGCCCGCTGACCGCACCCATGGCATAGAAAAGCACAAATCCTCCACTTGCCGAAACAACATCCGAAGAGTCAAGGTAATCGTTTGCATAGGCCACGCAGAGCGGGTACACGGTTGACGACAGGCCAAAGAAGATACCGACAGCAATCATAATTAGCCAGAAATTTAAAATCGAGCCCAGCAGCAGCACCGCCGCCGGGATGAGAAGTAATATCGTAATCCAGAAAAGAACGGTACGACGGTCGAACCGGTCTGACAGCCGGCCTACGGGTAGCTGCAGCAGCAATCCACCCACCAGTGCCGCAGTCATCACACTGGCGATATGATTGACGCTCAATCCGATTTCCTGGGCATAGATCGGGCCCAGGCCCCACCAGGAACTGCCAATCATCCCTGCGACAAGGCAGCCAATCACGGCTGTTGGAGAGGCTCCAAACAGTTTACGGAGGTCGATATTGGGCTTCTCAACCGGGTCAGGATGCGTGGCACTGGTCAGAGCGACAGGAACCAGTGACAGGGCTAGCAGCATGCCGACCAGCAGAAAAAGTTCCGACCCGCCGGGGTCGCCCAGTTGCAGCGTTTGTTGGCCTAATGATGAGGCTGCAAAACCGATCGTGATGTAGACCGCCATGACGGCACCGCGGCCCTGGTTTGTTGACCGGTTATTCAGCCAGCTTTCAACCACCACGAAGAGCCCAGCGATGGCTATACCCATGCCAACCCGTAAGACTACCCAGACCCACGGATTTGGAATGAGTAACACCAGCAGTGTGCAGATCGACGCGATAGCAGCCAAGGCTGAAAAGGCCCGGATGTGGCCGACTCGGTTGATCAGTAATCCCGAACGGAAAGTACCGATTGCAAATCCAAGGAAGTAGGCTGACATCATCAGGCCAACCAGTTCGTTTGGGTAACCTTCAATTTTTGCTCGCAACGCCAGCAGCGTTGTAAAGATGCTGTTACCGAACATCAGGAAGGCAACGGACAACATCAGCGAAGATAGGCTTCGCAATAAAGTGAGGGCGTAGCGCACGCGTTCTGTCCGGTTGGGATCGGTGGGGTCGCGAAGTGTACGCTTCATGTAGCCGAACCGGAAGAGGGTTCATCGAAAATTTTGTTGCCTCGTCTGATTTAGAGTTTATCTCCAGTAGCATTTCCCTCCCCCGAGGGGTGCTGAGTCGGTTAAGATCGCCAGTCCACAGTTGCCCACAAAACGGGTATCGTTCGTCGCAGGTTTACCGGGTCGGATATTAGTTATGTCTCTCGTACGAATGGATGCGGTCAGTCTTGATTTTGGCGCTCATAAATTATTGCGGGAGACGGACTTCTCCATAGATGCGGGTGAGCGCGTGTGTCTGGTCGGGCGCAACGGTGCAGGTAAAACATCCATGCTGAAACTGGTGACCGGTGAGCTCGAGCCCGATCGCGGTGAAGTGGTACGACAGGCCGAACTGTGTGTCAGCCAGCTGGAGCAAGGCTTGATCATCGATATGACCGCCACCGTATCTGAGTTTGTTGCTCAGGGTCTGTCAGAGATCGAACAGTTGTGTCGCGAATATCGCGAAAAATCTCAAATGACGCTTGATGCCCAAGGGCTTAAAGAACTCGAAGCACTACATGACCACATAGAAACACATGGCGGATGGAACTCGGGCCAACGGGTAGCAGCAGTGTGCTCGGAAATGAAATTGCCGGCTGACAAGCCGATGCGGGAGCTTTCGGGTGGTTGGAGCCGTCGTGTTGCGTTGGCGCGTGCGTTGGTGAGCAGTCCTGACCTTCTGCTCCTGGATGAACCAACAAACCATCTCGATTTTGCAACCATAGATTGGCTGGAGCGACGTGTGTTGTCATTTCCCGGGGCGGTACTGTTTATTACACACGACAGGGCGCTGCTTCAAAAACTCGCCAGTCGAATTATCGAAATAGACCGGGGAAAGCTGGTCAGCTACCCCGGTGATTACCGGCGCTTTGTACAGGCTAAACACCAGACCATAGCAACTGAGGATCGTACGAACCACGAATTTGATCGTAAACTCGCACAGGAGGAAGCCTGGATTCGAGAAGGGATCAAAGCCCGACGAACCCGTAACGAAGGCCGTGTCAGGTCGCTGTACACCATGCGCGAACAGCGTGCGCAGCGTGTCAGGCGCGAGCACGACCCCCGTATCCATATCGAGGAGGCGGAACTTTCAGGTCGCAAAGTTATAGAAGCACATAAGATTTCATTCCGCCACGACGATCGACGGTTGATCGAAGGTTTTACATTCAGGTTGATGCGTGGTGATCGGATTGGCCTGATCGGCAACAACGGCGTAGGCAAAAGCACCTTGTTGAACCTGTTGATGGGTGAACTGTCACCAGATAGCGGCACCATCAAGTGGGGCGCTAATCTGGAGATAGGATATTTTGGTCAGCACCGGCGAGAGGTCGGGCTCGATCTGGACAAGACCGTGGCACAGGTTGTCGGCGATGGCAAGGACTATGTGCTGATTAATGGTCGAGCCCGCCATGTCGTCGGGTATCTGCGAGGATTTCTGTTTACCGCGAAAAGAGCCCTTACACCGGTACGGGCCTTGTCAGGTGGTGAGCGTAATCGTGTGCTGCTGGCTCGATTATTTACCAGACCCTCCAATCTTCTGGTGCTTGATGAGCCTACAAACGATCTCGATGTTCAGACCCTGGAGGTGCTTGAAAAGAAGCTGACTGAATTCAGCGGCACGTTGATTGTTGTCAGTCACGATCGCGAGTTTTTGGACAAAGTGGTCGAAAGCGTACTGGTGTTCGAGAAGGATAAGCAGATCATAAAATATGCCGGTGGCTACAGTGATTGGGTCCGTCGCAATCGAGAACTGGCTTCCACGGATGACCCGAAGGGAGAGCCCCGGCTGGCAGCATCGGAGTCTGGCAGAACGCGGCCCGCGGCGCGTAAGTTGACCTACAAACTGCAACTGGAACTTGATGAGCTGCCTGAACGGATCGAGCACCTGGAGCAGCAGGTAGAGGAACTTCAGAACCAAACCAATAACAACGACTTTTATTTACAGCCTTATGCACAGACACAACCCGTGCTCGATACACTGCAAGCGCTCGAGATCAAGATAGAAGAAGCGATCATGAGATGGTCTGAGCTTGAAGACATGCGGGATACCTTAGAGCACCGAACTTGATGTTCCGTATTCTCACTGTTGCCAGCTGGCCCAGCGCACGTTGAGCAAGAACATTAATCTGCTGCGCGATCTTTGGGATCGGCATGTCGTGCTGTTAATTCTGACGGCTTTGTTCTGGGCGGGGAATGCGGTTGCCGGACGCATTGCGCTCGATGATGTGTCGCCTTTTTTGCTGAGCTTCCTACGCTGGTTCATTCTGCTGATCTTATTGTGGACACTTTACTGGAAGGACATAAAGATGGCCTGGCCGCAGTTGCGAGATCGCTGGCTGTATCTCACTTTGATGGGCGGGGTTGGACTCGCCGGCTTCAACCTGGTTTTCTATAAAGCGGCGCATTACACGACAGCCGTAAATATTGGCATTCTGCAGGGATCGATCCCACTGATTGTGCTATTGGCTGCCTACTTGGTTTACCACAGCCGTATTTCTATCATGCAACTCGTTGGTGTGTTGGTGGGCCTGGCCGGTGTGATCATGGTGGCTACAGGCGGTGTACCCGGTATGGTTAAGGAGATCCTGTTCAATAAAGGTGATCTTATGATGGCCGCGGCGTGTGTACTCTATGCTGGTTATACTGTTGGTCTTAAGAGTCGACCAGCGGTTACCGGACTGGTGGTATTTTCAGTTCTGTGCCTACCGGCCACTCTTTTTTCATTGCCTTTCGTGATTTTTGAGATTTTATCGGGAGAGGCATTAATGCCGACCGTGACGGGGTGGTATGTTGTCGCTTACGTAGTGTTTCTCCCGTCATTTCTTGCCCAACTGTTTTACCTGCGCAGTGTTGATCTCGTGGGTCCGGGCAGGACTGGAATGTTCGTGAACCTGACACCGGTATTCGCGGCATGCCTGGCTGTGTTGTTGCTGAATGAATCATTTCAGCTCTATCACAGTGTCGCCTTGGTTCTTGTTCTCGGAGGCTTGTGGTTGTCTAGGGAGCGGCCAAGTCGCAGGACCGAATCGGCTGCGAACTAGAGAATGACAACACGACCTGGATTGACCCTTTGACTACGGATCGAAAACTCTATCACCTGGGTATTCTGCTGCTGGTTGGATCGGCGTTTTTCCTTAGCACGTCTGGCATCGCCCTTCGCTCAATTGAGCAAGCCAACGGCTGGCAGATACTTTTTTATAGATCCATCGCCCTAAGCATCACCGTTTTCCTGTTCTTGACTTACCAGAAAGGAAGAGCAGTTCTGGATGAGTTTCGCGGACTGGGTTGGAATGACGTTGTGATGGCAGTATTTTTTGGTACAGGAATGGTGGCTTATGTGTTTGCACTGCTCTACATCACCGTTGCCAATGCGTTGTTTATTCTCAGTTCTACGCCATTTGTCGCCGGAATCCTTGGCTGGATCGTGTTACGCGAGCGAGTGGCGGCACGGACCTGGGTTGCGATTGCAGTCTCCATTGTGGGGCTTGTAATCATGGTCGGCAGCGGGATGGCCAGTGGGCATGTCTTGGGAAACCTGATCGCTATGTATATACCGATCGCTTATGCTGCGATGATCATCGCTGTTCGACGTTCCAAACGTGAGAGCATGCTGGGTGCTGTGTGTCTTGGAGGCCTTGTCGCTGCTGGCTTGTCCGCTATATTTGTTACTGATTACGCACTGACACCGAGAGATCTTGGGATATCAGTTTATCTTGGAGTGTTCCAGGTGGGCGTGGGTTTTACCCTAATGGTCCTAGGGACACGATTTGTACCTGCGGCTCAGGTTGGTTTGCTGGCTCTGGTTGAACCAGTGCTGGCACCTTTGTGGGTTTGGATAGGATTCGGCGAGGTCCCCACAGCTGCAACGCTTCTAGGAGGCGCAATCATATTCTTGGCTATAGTCTGTTACAGCGTGCTGAATATACTAAAGCCGCAGGGTCCGAACTATTAAGCCGTCAGTGATGAGCCTTTTCGATAATTGATTTTATTCAATGGCCTGGTAGGCGGCGGATTGAATATTGTTACGCATCGGTGATACGTTGCCAAGATTTTGAGTCATCACAATGCCAGCAAAATCCTCGGTCCGATCAACCCAGTAGTATGTTCCAGCGGCACCGGCCCAACCACCCTCACCGACACCAGTCAAATGTATGGCATCACCCGGATTTACCATGACACGACCTAGAAGGTTCCATCCGTATCCAGGGCTTGGAAGGGGCCCTACGGCGATGGGTATCAAAGTTGTTGGTAAGCGGTTGTGCCAGGCGAACTCGAGCATCTTGCGCGAAATGAGAGTTCGCCCGGATTGAGTCTTCCCATGGCGGGTCATCAATGCGAACTCGAGATAATCCTTGGCGGTGGAAAAAAGTCCGTGACCACCGCGCGTAGTCATTGCATCCTTAAGTGCGGGATAGGCTGAGTCGCAGTCTCGCTGTTTAAGCGGAGGTGTGGAAAACGGGTCATCGAGAATCTGATCGAGAGACTTGCCATACATCGGCATGAGTCGGCTCATATTCTCATCGGCAACAAAAAATCCCGTTTCGTGCATACCTAGCGGTTCAAATAGATAGCGCTGCAGTATCTTGTCCAATGATTCATCTAGGACAATCTCAATGATGCGGGCTAGCACATCGGTCGAACAACTGTAGTGCCATCTACTGCCAGGTTCAAAAGCAATGGGCAGTGTGGATAAGATATCGATGTATTCGGCGAGTGACCGGTTGCCGTCCTCCGCTAGATTGTGTTCTTGGTAAAGTTTTCCAACCGGACAACCAGGTAGGAATCCATAGGAAAGTCCTGAGCGATGGGTAAACAGATGGTCCACTGTGATGGAACTATTAGCGGGAGTCTGGTTTCCGTTTGAATCCAGAATATCCGTTTGCTTGAACCCAGGTATGAATTTTGCAATCGGATCATAAAGGTGTAGTCGGCCCTGTTCCATTAATATCAGAGCCATTGCAGATACGATTGGTTTTGTCATCGAATAGATGCGGTAGATTGGTGTGTCTGGCAAGGATGTCTTTTGGTCGAAGCAGGCATATCCGACTTTGTCAGAATCGAGTATTGAACCGCGGTGATAGATTAACCACTCGATACTACTGTAGTCGCCACTATCCACGTAATTCTGGGCTATTTTCTTTATCCGTGTGATACGTTCTTGTGTCGCTGTCATTAGTGAGTTAAGTGTAGTTGTGTGTGATAACTATGGTTTAGCTAGGCAGCCACCGTCGACGGCGAGTTCTGTACCAGTAATAAACGAGGCTTCGTCGGAAAGAAGGAAGAGACAAGCGTTAGCGATGTCCTGGGTCTGGCCAACACGTCCTAAGGGCACATGTCGCTCGATGGCATTGAATGCTATTGGGTCTCCCTCCCAGCGAGCCTGCATGGGCGAGAGAACCGGACCGGGCAGAATTGTGTTTGATCGTATGCCGTCTTTTGCGAACTGGATGGCTAGTGATTTAGACAGGCGAATTACCCCCGCCTTCGAGGCTCCATAGGCATCCTGGGGTTGTTCATCGCCGCGCAGTGCATCAATGGAAGCGATATGAACCAGGGCACCACCACCCGATTTTCGTATGGCTGGGATTGCGTAACGGCTGGTCAGGGCAAACGACTTCAGGTTGATCTCCATCACTCGATCCCAGGTGTCGATGTCAATATCGACAACAGATTTGTCCTGTCCAAACCACAGAACACCGGTTGCATTGACCAGATAGTTCAGGTGGCCGAACTTGGAGACAGTCTGGTGGGTGACGTCCTTCACGAATCTCTCATCCGTAACATCGCCTTGAAAATACTGCGCCCGACCGATGCGCTCGTTCAATGAATCCGGTTGTGGTTTGAGATCCACCATCGAGACATTGACTTGTCGATCTAGTAAGTCGATTGCAATATTCAGACCGGTGCCCCCGCCGGCACCGCAGACAATCGCACTTTTCCCTTTGAATGACATGTAAGTTTACTGTTTCACTGAATGAGTAACGGGTGTGGAGACCTGGAGTCTGCCACACCTTATCGGCTATTTATTATATGATGTCTTCGTTCGGGAGGTGTTTGTGCTGGGCACAGAACATACGTGTTGAAGGCGGATTACCGTAGCCGCTTGATAGCACTGTGCGTGAGGAGATCGCCACGTGAAAGAGTTTTTTGGGTCGATTGGGTTTCTTTTTGTTGTGGTGGGTGTCGTTGTTCTCATATTGCTCAAAGAGTTGTGGAAAGCGCGCATTGAGGGTCGCAAAGCTATGGTGTATAGCCTGTTGTTGACGTTGACTGTGGTCGTTATCGCGACAGCAGTGGTGCTTTACTCATTCGAGGTTTGAGATGGAAACACTCTCTAACGTGAGAGACGGTTATGACCGTTGGGCGAAAGTCTACGATGATGATCAGAACCCGCTTCAGGGATTGGAGGGTCCTCTGGTTCAGCAAGCCTGCGGTAACGTCCAAGGACTTCGGGTTTTGGATATGGGATGTGGCACAGGGCGCCATTCGCTATGGCTGGCACAAGCGGGAGCCAAGGTGACCGGGATCGATTTTTCGGAGGCTATGCTAGTAAAAGCGCATGAGAAAACCACGGATTATTCGATTGAGCTGATTGCGCACGATCTTCACCAGCACCTGCCGTTTGAGGCAGGTGAGTTTGATCTGGTGGTCAGCGGACTGGTGCTGGAACACATTGCTGATCTTGCTCATTATTTTTCCGAGGTTGCGCGCGTGCTGGACAATCCGGGTCGGGCTGTTGTTTCCGCGATGCACCCAGCCATGTTTCTCCGCGATTCGCAGGCGCAGTTCACGGACCCAAATTCAGGTGAGAAAATCCGTCCCGGTAGCCTGCCTCATCAACTCTCTGATCTGGTGATGGGAGCAGTTTCGGCATCGCTCGAGCTCGTACACTTTTCAGAGCACTCGGCAGATGCACAACTGACAGCGAATTTTCCGCGTTCAGAAAAATATGTTGGCTGGCCGATGCTGGTTTTGTTTGAGTTTCGGGCTGTGACTGCCGTGCAGGCTCAAGAGTAGGATTCTGGAATTCAACCAGTTCTTGTCCCCAAATCCTCGTGCCGCAGTTCACACATAAACCGGTAGATGCCAAGCTGTAGGTCCGGGTAGGTAGATTGCTCCAACTTCCTGGCAATGAGTTTAGCTGTTGACTCATTCACTGCATGGGCGACCACACACCATTCGATACGGGAATCGCGGCCGCGTATTTGTTCCTCGCCCCTGGGGTTGTTGCCCGTAGGATTTGAGTTGAGTGAATATCGGACCCACACTTCGCAGCGCAGGCATCCCGAGGTGTTATTTAGATGATCGGCGATAGCCTTGAGGTCATCTTTATTTGATGGTCTACCTGAACGGGCCGTGATGACGTGACTGCCTCGCGGTTCGCCCACCTGGTGTACGCAGCTGCAGACCGTACGGGATACGTTGGTAAAAACACCCTGCATCACCTCACGCGTCAGTATGGATGGGTTGTCCAACTGGTACAGGTAGGCCTCTGAAAACAGCACTTCAGCCGATTCAGTTTCGTAATAGGTGAAATATTTTGGAGTAGCGTCGTTGGACTCATGACGACGGCCGAGCTTGAAACCCGGGATACTCACACGGTCATGAAGATGCTCGCCCTGGTACCACTTTTCGTACAAGGATTCTTTGCTCATCTTACAGTCGTTCCAGAGCGCAAGGACACCTGTAGGATTTGCTGTGCCTTTATCTCCCATGATTAAGGTGTTGCTTGATGGTGAATGGAATGAATTGTGAGGGTGTAGAGCCAGGTTCGGCAGACTTTGTCAGGACTTGAGGTCGACCGGTGCGAATCGCGATTAGAGTTCTGTGATCTTTTTCTGGTTGTTTGAGTCCAGCGGGGTATTGCACATTTCCAGATGTAGCCGACCGCCACTGCTATAGGGATGGTTTAAGATCGTTTCCACATTGAGTTCTATGCCCAGGCCCGGTTCTGTCGGCGCCAACATATAGCCGTGATCCCAGGTCAGTGAGCGGGTCAGCAGGTTATCGTGAAATTCGGTTTGAATCGTTTCAAGAATTAGGAAACTGGGGCTGCTGAATGCCACGTGTGCAGCGGCGGCATGGGCGATTGGACCACAATAAATGTGTGGTGCGACCTGGGCATTAAACAATTCGCTCAGGACAAAAATCTTCTTGGTCTCCCAGATGCCACCACTGCGTCCGATATCCGGCTGCAGAATGGAAATACCGGCTTTCAAACATTCGTGAAACTCCTGTTTAGTCGTCAGTCGCTCGCCGGCGGCGACCGGGATGGTGGTGGCACTTGCTACTTTGCCGATGGCTTGGATCTGGTCCGGAGGGCAAGGCTCTTCAAACCATAATGGATCGTAAGGTTCTAAACGCTTGGCCAATCGGATCGCCGATGATGTGGTCATCTGCCCATGTGTGCCGAACAGAATGTCAGCGCGATCACCAACCGCTTCTCGGATTCGCTTTACGCTGTATTCTGAACGCGCGAGTTCGTGCAGCGAGAGTTCTCTGCCGCCTTGAAAACTGTATGGCCCGGTGGGGTCTTGTTTGACCGCGGTAAAGCCCATCTCGATATAGTCGAGTGCGCGTTCTGCTGCTGCATCGCCGTCGTGATAAACATCATCGCCCTTGTTTTTGGGGTTTCCTTCATCTCCAGAGTTTTTGGGATACAGATAGGTATAGGTTCGAAGGCGATCGTGGAACTGTCCGCCGATGAGGTTGTAGACGGGTTGGTTCAGCGCCTTACCCAGAATATCCCAAACAGCGATTTCCATGCCGCTGAACACACCCATCATGGAAACATCGGGCCGCTGTGTGAAACCTGCCGAATAGACGCGGCGAAAGAGTGTTTCCACATTAAATGGGCTTTCCCCCGCGATATAGCGCTCGAATGTATCTTCCACCATTTGGCAGGCAATATCGCCGGATACCGGTATGCCGTAACATTCACCGATGCCCTGGATGCCGTTATCGGTGGTGAGTCTGACGATGACCCAGAATGTGCCGCCGATGCCGGTCGGTGGTACAGTGGCCCACGTTTCAATCTGCTGCAGTTTCATGGATAATTTTGGCCGATTTATCTACAGGTGGTGAATGTTTATGGTTGTTACTCAACAATACTTGCAAGACCGGAATAGAAGTTCTCCTCGGTTCTGTGAATCCGTAAAGATCGCATCACATTATATTTAATTCACTCAGCTTGGGTTTTGAATTCACCGTAGGCCAAAAATAGTCCGGAACAGTTTGGATGACTTTATCGGGTGATTTAAACAGGGTGAAAATATGACGATACTCTCTCCCACCCAGTATGCGCAATATCAGCGTGAAGGTGTGGTTTTTCCCCTTAGGATTTTAGATGCAGAGAAAGCTGGAATACTGGCAGACCACTGTGGTGTGTTGCAATCTCGAATGGGTCACTGGGTGGCTAGTCCACAAATATCTAAATCCAATCTGGTCAGTTGCGCGATGGCGGATGTCATTCGAAATGAGGCACTCCTTGATGTAGTGGAGTCAGTTATCGGGCCCGATATCCTCTGCTGGACAGCAACGGTGTTTGCAAAATCTCCTAAATCCGGTGGTTACGTTGGCTGGCACCAGGATAGGACTTACTGGGGTCTTTCGCCTGAAGAACAGGTTGTCACTGCCTGGCTAGCGCTGACCGACGCGCACTATGACAACGGCTGTATGAGCGTGCTTAGAGGGAGTCACCTGCAAGGCAATCGTGATCATGAGATTGTTCCAGGCACTGAAAATATCCTCTTTTCAGGCCAGGAAGTAACTATCGAACCACATGAACAAGATCAACTCGTGCATGTCGAACTTGACCCCGGAGAGGCTTCGATTCATCACTCAAAAGTCCTCCACGGTTCAAACCCCAATACCTCAGACCGGCCGCGTATAGGTTTATCGATACAGTACATCAGTGCTAATGTGGTCCAGTGCAACAACGGTGGCATCGATTCAGCATCTGCGGTTCGGGGCAACACGGCGCACAGCAAACTCGAACTCGAACCTTCGCCGGAGAAGGACTTCGATGCCCAAGGCATCAAGAACTGGAAGCGGTTTATCGCTAATCCCAGTGGTTTGGGCGCTACCGCTGATGCGATCCAGGTTGAAGTATCTGGCATTGAATGAGCAGAAAACACTGTGCTTAAGCAAAGCGATTGCAAGTTCTAGCATTGCATGGATTCCTGATTGTCATAGATCGAGTCGGTGCCGGGTTCCTGTGGTAGATGGATCCGGAACGGTAACGCCGCCATGCGGCCTTCATGCACCGGCGCACCACGCAGTATTCGCGAATCGTATTCCTGCAGATCGTAGCTTGAAAAAATGGGGAAGGCGTCGACTGCTGTATAGCTGAACAGCAGCAGTGGCCGCAGGGTGTTTGTGCTGCTGTTGTCAGAGGCGTGTAGGGTGCGGACATGATGAATCGTCAGTGAGCCGGCCGGTGCTATTAGCGGTACAGCTTTGTCTACCAGGTTGCCGATGGCATCAGTATTGACACCACCGGCAAAAATACCATTGTGATGATGATCGAACACCGGGCCTTTATGACTGCCTGGGATCACCATTAGCGGGCCGCACTCGGGTGTACAGTCTTCGATGAGAACACCTACGGCAAGGATGTCGTCGTTGGTGTGGGGATAAAATGCCCAGTCCTGGTGCCACTTGATCTCGGCATTCGCCCCGGGGTGCTTGAAGTTCAGTTTCGAGTGATCGAACCGAACCGTACCCCCCAGCAGCTCACACACGGGATCAACAATCGTGGGGCATTCTGCGATCTGCTTGAATAGTGGATCCCGGAGGTGGGGATCTTTGAGCCGTCTGACACGGGGACTATCTGCTGAGTGCGACTGATCGAGGTCATAAATGCGGTTACTGACCTCGACCGCACGCGATGCGTCGATGAAATGATCCACCGTTTCACGCAGGCTCGTAAGCACACTGCTGGGAATGGCCTGTTCGAGTAGCAGGTAACCGTTGTCTTGGTAAAAACCAATCTGATCGGTGGTTAATGCCATGTTCGACCTGTATGGCGGCTTAAGTGAACGTCATTCTACAAACTTTAGACTCGTGGGTCATAGGGAGTTGCTGTTCTGATTTTGATGGTTGATCAGCCACTGTCGGAGTCAGATATCGAATCCTAACCCCAGTTATCACAAGCAGCTCGCCATGGTTTGGGCAATGTTGCGCAAAAGGTTTAGATAGAAATCAGCACCCAGGGTGAGGCGGGTACCGAGCGGGTCAATCACGCGGGCCCTGGCTTTGGTCCCATCGACCACGGTTGCGACGAGTTCTGGGTTGAACTGGGGTTCAGAAAACACACACGTCATGTCCAGTTCTTCGACTGTTTGATGAATCTCTGCAATACGTGCTGGACTCGGGTCGGAGACATCCCCCATAGAGATCGAGCCGGCTGCCAAGACATCAAATCGCCTCTCAAAATATTGATAGGCATCATGGTAGACAATGAAATTCGTACCGCGAAATGGCGCAAGCGTTGCGTCTATTTCAGAGATGACAGCGTCGATATCCGTCTTGCCTTGGCTGACATTGTCGAAGTAGATATCGGTATTTTCGGGATCTATCTTCGACAACTCCGTCGCGATGACATCGAGCCAGGTTTTCCCGTTATAGGGATCGAGCCAGCCGTGGGGGTCAACGTTTACAGTGGCGTGCTCATCTTCGTCATGTTTGTGTCGGTGACTGTGGGTTTCGAAGGTTGAACCTTCACGGAAGGGGAGTACTGTGGAACCTTTAGCATCCATCAGTTCGATAACTTTGGCGTCTGCAGCCAGCGTTTTAAGAGCACCTTCGAGCCAAGGTGTCAGTTCGCTGCTGATCCAGAAGACGAGATCGGCCGCTTCCAGCGATGCCGCATTGGAAGGACGCAGAGAATAGTCATGTGGTGATGCCCCCCGATTGACAATCAGATCGGGCGTGCCAATTCCCGCCATCACCCGTGTGACTAGCGAATGTGTTACCGGAATGTCTGTTGTGACCTGTGGTACATCGGCCGACACCATGCCGGATAGCCACAGCCCACAAATAGCGGTGCCCAGGGTGGTTTTGATCATTAGCCGTGAGGTGATCATGATTAAACGTTATGTTATGATATAACATAACATAAGATAGATAATCCACCCGGATATTTCTTGCTGGAAATGGAGAACCCATGCATGCAATTGGTTTTGGGCAGCACAATCATGCTGAGTGTATAAGGCAGGGGTTGGATTCGGTCGATGCCCAGTGCAAAGCGGCGGGATTGAAGTTCACACCGGTTCGCCGGCGGGTATTGGAAATGCTTTTAGCAGAGCACCGCGCCCATGGTGCTTATGAAATTTTGGACAATCTTCGCACCGAGGGCTTGGGCTCACAACCGCCTGTCTCCTATCGGGCGCTGGAGTTTCTAGTCAAGAACGGTTTTGCACACAAGATCGAACGGCTCAATGCGTTTATCGCCTGTGCCCACTTGGCAGAAAATCATGCCCCGGTCTTTTTGATTTGTCGGGCCTGCAATTCGGTTGCAGAAACCTACACCGATCTCACTCGAAGTGTTTTGGGTCGTGCTGCAAAAACAGCTGGTTTCCAGATTGAACGAACTGCGGTCGAGATCGAGGGAATCTGTACGACCTGCCAGGAAGGGAGTGCAGCATGAGTCTCGTCGAGATCAGCAATCTCGATATCCGTCTCGGCGGAAACACCGTTCTGCATGACGTTGAAATGCATGTCGAACCCGGGGAGATCATTACCATCGTCGGACCTAATGGGTCCGGGAAAACCACTCTCCTAAGAGCAATCATTGGTGCAATCAAACCGAGTGCCGGGTGGGTCAAGAAAAACTCTGGGCTTCGCATCGGCTACGTGCCACAACGCCTGCACATAGACGCAACACTTCCTATAACAGCACGGCGTTTCCTCAGCCTGCCACGCCCGGTTTCCGATACTGTTGCGCAGGACGCGTTGACCGATGCAGGCGTGGAAAACTTGGGTATGCAACAAATGGCAGGGCTTTCGGGTGGGCAATTTCAACGCGTGCTATTGGCTCGCGCGCTGCTCGGTCGGCCTGAACTTTTGCTTCTTGACGAAGCCACGCAGGGTTTAGATCAGCCCGGATCAGCTGCTTTTTACCGCCAGATTGAAACGGTACGGCAACGCCTTGGCTGTGCAGTACTGATGGTCAGTCACGAGTTGCATGTGGTGATGGCTGCTTCAGACCGGGTGATCTGTCTGAATGGACATATCTGTTGCCACGGCGCACCTGGTCAGGTGGCTACGGCACCGGAATACCGAGCGCTGTTCGGCTCTGGAACACAGGGTGCGCTGGCACTGTACCAGCACGAACATACGCACTCACACGATCACGAGGCCGTCGCATGACGGGGCTGGACAGTTTCCTTGTTCGCGCGGTACTGGCGGGGTTGGGTGTCGCTATTGCCGCCGCACCATTGGGTTGTTTCGTGGTGTGGCGTCGCATGGCATATTTTGGTGACGCAACAGCCCAGGCTTCGATTCTGGGTATCGCACTGGCGCTGGCCTTTTCGACCTCAATCTTTCTCGGTGTTCTGGTCGTGTCGCTTCTCATGGCCGTTACGGTCTCCGGTCTCAGTGGGCGAGGCTACGCGATGGACACGCTGCTGGGTGTACTCGCCCATTGTGCGCTGGCATTTGGTCTTGTGGCAGCCTCTTTCCTGTCTGGAGTGCGGATCGACCTGATGGCCTACCTCTTCGGAGATATCCTGGCTGTTGGAAAGACTGACCTCGCCGTGATTTGGGGTGGTGCGGTATCGGTTTTGTTTTTGATGTGGTGGCGCTGGGCGGCGCTTTTGACCTCAACTTTGAATCCCGATCTGGCCCACGCGGCGGGCATCGACCCTCGCCGCGAGCAGTTGATTCTGACTGTGGCGCTGGCGATAGTGGTAGCGGTTGCCGTAAAGGTCGTAGGGGCACTGCTGATTGTGGCTCTGCTGATTATCCCTGCAGCCACTGCAAGACCCTATGCGAAAACGCCCGAGCACATGGTGCTGATTGCCACAATAGTCGGCGGACTGTCGGCGGTCGGCGGATTGCAAATGGCCTACAGTTTCGATACCCCCACTGGCCCCACTATTGTGTGTATTGCGGCTGTGTTCTTTGCGCTGTCAACCGTGGGTAGTTTGATCCGTGGCCGGGCAATGGGCTGAGGAACTAGGCGGCTGGTATTTGAACGCTTGATAACGAACAGGAGTCGTTGATCATGTTTACACAAGCGATCACGCGCCAGCCGTGCAAAGCCATGATCGACGGCATCAGTACAGCCGGACTTGGACCGCCTGATTATGAGTTAGCCTGTAGTCAACACGCAGACTACATTGCTGCACTCGAGGCCTGCGGACTGGTCGTAACTGTATTACCAGCCGTTCAGGAATACCCCGACTCGACATTTGTTGAGGACACCGCCGTTATGTTACCAGGTGCTGTAATTCTGACTCGGCCAGGTGCTGTGTCCCGCCGTGGTGAGGTCCTACAGATACGGCCCACATTGGAAACGCTAGTCGGCGAAATTTCAATAATCCAGCCGCCAGGGACATTGGAAGGTGGGGATGTCATGATGGTTGGCACACATTTCTATATCGGTTTGTCAGATAGAACCAACGAGGCCGGTGCCCGACAGATGATTGCAATTCTCGAGAAGTGCGGACTGACCGGGTCGATGGTTGCGCTTGAGGAGATGCTGCATCTCAAAAGCGGGGTCAGCTACATAGAATCTGGCAATCTCCTCGCTTATGGCGAATTCATTGGTAAACCAGAATTCAAGCAATTCGACACACTGAAGATTAGTCAGAGTGAAGCTTACGCTGCCAATAGCCTGTGGCTGAACGGCACAGTGCTCGTCCCACAAGGTCACCCAGACACGGCGATCGCTATCGAGTCACGGGGTTACACTGTGAGGATGCTGAATGTCTCGGAGTTTCAGAAGCTCGATGGCGGGTTGAGTTGCCTGTCGCTTCGGTTCTGAGTCCGATTGTTAGTGTTTCAGTGG
>Ga0207984_1000098_pt1 | contig 49326 bp, 47 predicted proteins | sample ETNtaG_30_FD_185760 | JGI IMG/M metagenome (GOLD analysis project Ga0207984, IMG submission 185760) | Marine microbial and viral communities from oxygen minimum zone, Eastern Pacific Ocean - ETNP201306PF43B (SPAdes) (version 2) | ecosystem: Environmental > Aquatic > Marine > Oceanic ...
TATGCTTATGACGGGGTTTATCTAGATTTAGAAAAAGCATTGGATTCCAAAACTTCAAAACATAACATTGTTTTAGTAGAAGGCGATAGTATTAATGTCCCTAAAACTATGGATGTTGTCCATATTACAGGTGAATTAATGAATCTGGAAGGGAATTCCATTAGTGCACCTCATTTTAAACGAAAAAGAGCGAATTATTATGTTAACAATTTTGCGGGAGGCTTTACTAAGGAAAACAAAAGAAGTAATACTGTTGTAGTTTATCCTAATGGAATAGCTAAAAAGTCTATGAATTTTGGATTATTTACCATTTCGCCAAGAATCAAAAAAGGATCTACCATAATTGTTTCTAATAAAGTAGTGAAAGAGAATAAAGTTCATGAGACTCCTGTGGATTGGAACAAACAAATTGAGAATGCTATGTTAAAAGTAACAGCAGTTATGACGCTATGGTTACTGATTGATAGAGTAAATGCAGAATAATGGAGCGATATAATGACGAAATACAATTGAAAGATATTCTGATAAAATTATCAGAGTATAAGACTGAGCTTTGGAATAAAAAAGTAAAGATCATTCTATTCTCCTTTTTATTTTTTGTTTTTGGTATTCTAATTTCTTTTATTTCTGCTACAGAATATAAGGCAGATCTTACTTTTGTTGTTGAAAATGCGTCAAGTGGCAACCCATCTTTAGGCTCGCTTTCAGGAGTTGCATCTCAGTTTGGTTTTGATTTAGGTTCTGCTTCTAGTTCTACTTTTTCTCAGGAAAACATCATGCAATTGTTAAAATCTAGAGGTGTGGTAGAGGCCACACTTTTAAGAAGTGAAAGCATTAATGGAAAAAAAGATTTAATGGTTGAACATTATCTTACATTTAACAAAATTAGAGCGGGCTGGGAAAAGTTGGATGAGTTTAATGGAGTAAATTATAATGACCTGCATACTTTAGAACACGATAGTATTTTGGGAAATATTTGGCAACATATTACAGAAGACAAATTAACCGTTGAAATTCAAGATGAAGAAACAAATATTATTACGCTTTCCTATATTTCGGTTGATGAGCGTTTTGCAAAACAATTTACAGAAGTCTTAATTGATGAGATGAGCAAAATGTATATTAAGCATCAAACTAAACAAGCAAGAAATACACTAGATTTCATACAAGATCGTGCTGATTCTGTTTTTGTAGAATTAAAGAAAGCCGAACAAGAGTTTGCTCAAATTAAGGATATAAACCAAAGAATTATAAAAGCTTCAGGAAGGCTAAAAGAACTACAATTAATGCGAGAAGTGGAGGTGTTAAATACCATGTATTTAGAAATAATAAAAAATTTAGAAATTTCTAAAATGACTTTGCTAAATAAAACGCCAATTATTAATATAATAGACAAACCCATCTTACCTCTGGAAGAAGAAAAGATATCCAAAGCAGCAGGGATCTTAGGTGGTTTTTTAGGTGGTTTTTTAGCTGTGTGTTTCTTTGTATTTAGGAAATTGTTCAGAGACGCTTTAGAAGAAAACTAAAGCAGTTCAGCTAATTTTTCAAGTGCAATTCCTCTAGATCCTTTCAAAAGAATTGTTTTGTTTTTAATAGGTCTTTCTATTAAAGATTCTGAGAATTTATCTGTGTTATTGTATGCTTGCTTATGAACTTTAGCAAATTCTGTTCCAATAAAAATACATTCTAATTTTAGTTCCTCAGCCAAATTAATAATTGCTTGATGTTCTTCTAAAGAGGATTTTCCCATTTCGAGCATATCACCCAAAATACAAAGTTTGTTTTGGTAATTTTGCTTTGAAAAAGAATATAACATTGCACTCATACTTGAAGGATTTGCATTATAGGCGTCCAAAATCAAAGTGTTAATTTTAGTCTTTATAATCTGAGAACGATTATTAGTTGGGGTATAATCTTCAATGGCTAGTTTAATATTATTTATGCTAACTCCAAAGTGTTTTCCAATACAAACAGCAAGCATAATGTTGTAAAACTGATAGTCGCCAATGAGTTTGCTTTGAATTTCTTCATCCTGAAATATCATACTAATAAAAGGAGTGTTTTCGGAGATATCACCTTTACAATCTCCATTTTTTCCATAAGTAGTTTTACTAATATTATTTGCTAATTCTAAAAGTAGTTCCGCTTCACTATTTACAAATAATGTACCTACATTTTTTTGGATATAATTATACAATTCTGATTTTGCTCTAATTACACCTTCAAAACTACCAAAACCCTCCAGATGTGCTTTTCCTATATTGGTGATTACTCCAAAATTTGGTTGTGCAATATCGCACAGAAAAGCAATCTCTCCTTCATGATTTGCCCCCATTTCAATAATGGCTATTTCATCCTCTTGTTTTATGCTGAGCAATGTTAAAGGAACACCAATATGATTGTTTAAATTTCCCTTAGTTGCAGCTACATATAGTTCTTTACTTAATACTGCACTAATCAACTCTTTTGTTGTTGTTTTTCCGTTTGTGCCGGTTATTGCTATTACTGGGATTCTTAGTTGTTCTCTATGGTATTTAGCAAGTTCTTGTAGGCATTGTAAAACATCCTCTACTAGAATAAATTTATCATTTATAGCAAATTGCTTTTCGTTAATTATTGCAAAAGCACATCCATCAGCTATTGCTTTTTCGGCAAAGATATTTCCATTAAGATTTTTTCCTTTTAAAGCAAAGAAGATACTTCCGTTTACAATTTTTCTTGTATCTGTACAGATTCTGGGATGTTTCTGAAAGAGAGCATATAATTTTTGAATTTGCATTTTTATTTGAAATTGTAAAGATAAAAAAAGCCGAGCAATTGCTCGGCTTTTAATCTAATTGTCTAATATCTTAATACTAAAATCTGTTTTACCTTCTATTACTTCCCATTTTCTTTTGGCTATAATCTGTTCCTCTTCTCTGGTTTTCCCTCAAATCACTTGATGGAGCTCCCATTCTGTCCATAGCACATCTAAAACCAATGTCATCTGTTGATTGGTCCTGATCTAAGAATCTTCTTGTGCCTGGAACTAACCAATACGCTCTATCTTTCCAAGACCCACCTTTGTAAATTCTAGTTCTATCAGTTACCAAAGTAGTGTTTCCGTAATCGTACATTTCACTAGAATTTCCTGTTCTATTGTCTTTGTACTTTTTAGCATCTTGATTCCACTTATCAATTCTAACACTTGCAGTATCTACTTCAGATTGTTCGTTTAAAAAATTGTTCCAATCAATTCCCATTTGAGATTCAATATCACCATCATTATAATTGATGTTGTCAGATTTTTTGTAATTTCTTCTATATACATTATCTTCTACATTCACATTTACCATTGTGATTCTTCCCAAACTATCCTTTTCTTCAATAAATCCATCCTCATCTCTTTTTTGAGTTTTGAATACACTACCTCTGAAAGGGCGGTGGTCGGTTGTAGTAGTTTGTTCAATCACAGGACGATAAACATCCATCACCCATTCCGAAACATTTCCTGCCATATTATACAAGCCATAATCATTTGGCCAAAAAGAACGAACAGGGCCAGTAATATCAGCATTATCGTTCAGGTTTCCAGCAACACCCATATTATCTCCTCTTCCTTTTTTGAAGTTTGCCATTATTTCACCTTGATTTTTTTTGTCTCCATTTCTTACAGATGAACCATTCCAAGGATATAGTTTCCTTTCATCTGTATTCTCCATATCAGTGTTGCCTACATATCCTAAAGCTGCAAATTCCCATTCTGCTTCAGTTGGCAGTCGATATCTCGGTAATAAAATACCATCTTCCATTCTTACTAATCTTGTTTCTTCTCCAAGTGATGGATTAAGGTTTTTCAAGTTTCTTTTTACTATTCCTTCATACTGTCCTGCTAAATAAGCATCTGTGTTAAAAGAATTCTCATCAATCTGCTCATTATCTTCTTTCAAGATCCCTTCATCAATAAGTATCCTTTCGTTTACTCTGTCTGTTCTCCAAACACAAAAATCGTTTGCTTGCGACCAACTCACACCCACTACTGGGTAATTTCTGTAAGCAGGATGTCTTAAATAGGATTCTACATAAGGTTCGTTATAGCCCAATCTATCTCTCCAAACTAAAGTATCAGGTAATGCCTTTTTATACACTTCTGGATAGCTTTGTCCATAGACTCTATTAATCCAATACAGGTATTCTAAATAGTCTACATTTCTTACTTCTGTTTCATCCAAGTAAAAGGAAGATACAGTTACTGTTTTAGGAACATTATTCCAATCCGAAAACACATCTTGCTCTGTTCTTCCCATGGTAAAAGACCCTCCCTCTACAAACATAAGCCCTGGGCCAGTAGCTTGTTCTGCGTATTTTGAATTGGTTTCAAATCCCCCATTCTTGGAATTATTGTAATCCCAGCCAGTGGTGGACGAACTTTTTGAGTTTGAAGATTTGTTGCTAGTACTAGAACATGACCCTAGAATAAACAGACAACTTACTACTAAAATTAATTTGCTTGATTTTATCATTTTTTTGTTTTTTTAAAGATGATATTAATAACTAAAAGGATGGGCAACTTATTGTATTGAACGATTTACTTTTACTTCTGCAAGGCAGAAATAAAGTAAAGGAGAGTTCGTGTGCACCCAAAGTATTACTATTTTTTAAATTGCTTAATGTGATATCATAACTATAACCAAATTTGAAAGCATCTTGGGTAAGCCCAACCATCAAGATGAATGAATCTACATTTTTAACACTATGTCTTGCCCAAAGCCCGCCTACCATTGGACCTCTATTTACATACACTCCATAATTGAATTGTTGGAAATCTTGTTGTTTCTGGTAAAGGAAATTTGGTGAAATTGTAGTTACAGAATTTTTATATTTACTAAGAGGAATGTTTCCTCCAATATGCGCTGTAAGTTTTGTTGGTAACTGGCTTTCACTAATAAATCCTTGGTTAGGCTGTGTTAAATGATGAGCGGAAAGGCCAAAGAATAAATTCTCAGAATAGCCAATAAATCCTGTAGAAAAATCTGGGAAACTAACGCCTGTAGGATTGTTTCCATCTTTATTTTCTTGTGTGTCGTAAATAAATCCATATTTTGGATGAATCATATCACCAAAAGTTAAATCGTCCCAATCCAAACTTATCATGCGATAAGAAGCTTCAAAACCAGCTTTTATTGAGAATTTTCTTGTCACTTCTAGATGATATGAGTATAAAAGAGACGCATGTGTAGTATTTAAATCCCCAGCTCCACTTCTATCTTGGGAAACAATAACACCTAATCCTCCACCTAATGAGTTAACGTGTTGATCGTAAGCAACAGAATAAGTGACATAAGTTCTTCCTATTCCCGGCCATTGGTCTCTGTAATTCAAAGTCGTTCTTGGGCAACCACCTGGTGAAGCTCCAGCAAAAGCAGGATTCAAATAAAGTGGGTTGGCATAAAACTGACTAAATGCAGGATCTTGTGCATTTGAAGTAGTTGAGAATACCAGTAAAAAACTGAATATAGCTAATATTTTCATAATTTTTCTCATCATTTTCCTTTGTTTTTATTCAATCGTTCCAAATTTCAATTTTACAAAGATATAAATTTTATTTGTTATCGTATTTAAACCAAAAAAAATTGATGTAATAAATAAGAACAAATACTCGTTAATAAGTTAGTTATTTTTAAAAAAAATACAAATAGATTTTATTTAATACTAACTTTGCAAGCATGAAAAGACTTCTTTTTTATACACTTCTTTTTAGTTTTTCTATATCTAGTAAGTCAGAAGAAAATACCAATTCTGTATTAGCCAGTGGCAATTGGTATAAAATTGCTGTACAACAAGATGGAATTTATAAAATTAGCTACTCAAATTTATCTGATTTAGGTATAAATACAAGCAATTTATCTTGTTCTGATATCCGTATTTTTGGCAATGGAGGCGGAATGTTGCCAAAATTAAACAGTGATTTCAGGCATGATTGGCTGCAAGAGAATGTAATAAAAGTGGTTGACAATAATAGCAATGGCATTTTTGAGAGTGGAGATTACATTCTTTTTTATGGACAATCTCCTGACAGATGGAACTATAATGAAACCGATAGCAGGTATCATCATCAGAAGAATCTATTTAGCCGAAAAACATATTATTTTATTACTACCGATTTAGAAGGTGGAGGAAAAAGAATTGCAAGCACAAATACCCAAAACTTTGATGTAAGTGTAACTGAATTTGATGATTATGCTTTTCATGAGCAGGATTTAGAGAATTTTATAAAATCGGGAGCTCAGTGGTATGGCGAAAAATTCGATTTAACAAGCTCCTATAGTTTTAATTTTTCATTTCCTAATTTGGTACAATCTACTCCTGTTTATGTTAAAACTGCAGTTGCGGCTCGCTCATTTTCTTCTTCCAATTTTATAATAAAAGCAAACTCTACAACTTTACAAAGCATTTCGGTAGCGCAAGTTGATCCCTATTATACGGCAGATTATGCTAAACTTTCCTCAAACGCCACCACATTTACCGGAAATGCAAATATGGAAATTTCCGTTTCTTATAATCAACCTCAAAATACTTCTGTGGGTTGGCTAAATTATTTGGAGCTTAATGCAAGAAGGCAACTAAAAATGAGTGGGAATCAAATGCTTTTTAGAGATATACAGTCGGTTGCCGATAGTGTCAATGCAAAATTTATAATAAGCAATGCTACTTCTAGTATTAGTATTTGGGATGTGTCAAACCCTGTAAATGTAAGAGAAAGAAATACAGATTTTTCGTCCAATCAAACGAGCTTTATTGCGCCAACTGATTCTTTAAAAGAGTATTTGGCTTTTAATGGAAATTCTTATTATTCTACTGAACTTATTGGGAAAATTAGTAATCAGAATTTGCATGGAAGTGAGGTTGATGTTGAATATGTAATCGTATCACATCCCGATTTTTTATCAGCAGCTAATGATTTAGCCCAGTACCATGATCAAAAAGATGGGATAAAAACTATTGTTGTCACTCCTCAAGAAATTTATAATGAGTTTTCATCTGGGAGCCAAGATATTACTGCTATTCGTGATTTTTTACGCATGTTTTACAAAAAACCAAATAATAAATTAAAATACCTTCTTTTATTTGGGGATGCTTCTTATGATCCACTAAGTAGAATTTTGAGTAATACTAATTTTGTTCCTTCTTTTCAGTCCAACAATTCCGTTTCCCCAACGCAAAGTTATGTAACGGATGATTATTTCGGACTTTTGGATGATTCGGAAGGGAATTTTGCTAACGATCTAGTGGATATTGGTATTGGAAGATTTCCTGTGAAAACCCTAACAGAGGCCAATGATATGGTAGACAAAGTCAAAAATTATAATGGGAAAATGGCGATTGGCGATTGGCGAAATAAAGTGACTTTTATTGCGGATGATGGAGATGCAGATGATGGAAATACCCACATGTGGCAGGCCGATAGTTTGGCGAATATTATTGATGATAATTATAAAAAGATCAACATTAAAAAGATTTATTTGGATGCTTTCACACAAGAAGCTACCCCTGGCGGACCAAGATCGCCTGATGCACAAAAAGCAATTACCGAAAGTGTGGAAAAAGGAACTTTATTGATTAATTATTCCGGTCATGGAGGGGAATTGGGTTGGACAAAAGAGAGAATTTTAGAAGTTGGACAAATTAACAAATGGGAAAACAAAAATAATTTATCTTTATTTGTTACAGCAACTTGTGAGTTTTCTCGTTTTGATGACCCTGCAAGAACTTCCGCAGGAGAATATGCTTTTCTCAACAAAAATGGAGGTGCTATTGCACTTCTTTCCACCACACGCTTGGTGTATGCAAGTCCGAATTATCAACTAAATAAACAATTTGTAAAAGTACTTTTTGAAAAAGAAAATGGAGAATTACCAAGATTAGGTGATTTGTTCCGGCAAACAAAAGTAGCAAGTGGAACAGCCCTTAATAATCGTAATTTTACCCTTTTGGGTGATCCTGCACTTTGCTTGGCTTATCCTGATTTGAATGTAAGTACAACAGCAATTTCCGATACAATTTCTGCTTTGGGGGAAGTGACAATTTCAGGGCAAATAGAAAATGAAAATAGGACATTAGCTACCAATTTTAATGGTTTTGTTTTTCCAACAGTTTATGATAAACAGGAGATACTAAGAACTTTGGGGCAAGAAAGTAGCACACCAATGCCGTATAGAAGTCAGAACAACATACTACATAAAGGAAAAGCATCTGTAAGTGGTGGAAATTTTAGTTTCTCCTTTGTAGTGCCAAAGGATATTGCCTACAATTTTGGAAGCGGAAGAATTTCTTATTATGCCGTTTCGAATGATAGTTTAACTGATGCAAGTGGCTTTGATTCAAGTTTTACTATTGGCGGAACTTCTGCCAATATTACGGCAGATTTTGATGGACCAGAAATAGAGCTTTTTATTAATAATGAGCAATTTATTTCTGGTGGAATGACAAATGAAGATCCTTTACTTTTTGCACTACTAAACGATTTTAGTGGCATAAATACAGTCGGCAATGGAATAGGGCACGATATTGTAGCGATTTTGGATGATGAGACTAATCAATCTATTTCTTTAAACGATTATTATTCTGCCGATACCGATAGTTATAAAAGCGGAAGGGTTTCCTATCCTTTTTACGATTTGGAAAAAGGATATCATACTTTGCGGCTAAAAGTGTGGGATGTTTTTAATAATTCTACCGAAAAAGAAATTAATTTTTATGTAACGGATGCTGAAGATTTTACTCTTTCCGATTTGTTTAATTATCCCAATCCTTTTAAAGACAACACAAAGTTCTATTTTCAGCACAACAGAGCTGGAGAACTCCTGGATATAGAGTTGCAGATTTCTGATTTATCTGGCAGAATCGTCGCTACTATAAAGGATAACATTTATGATAATGGCTATAGAATAGGACCAATTAATTGGAATGGAACTACAAATTCTGGGGAGAAATTAGGTGCTGGAATTTATGTTTATCGCTTTAATGTTAAAGCGGAAGATGGTACTTTAGAAAGTAAAGCAGAGAAACTAATAATATTAAGATAATAAAAGCGTTATAGCCATCAATAAAAAGATATATATTTGCCAACCTAAAATAAATTTAAGAATGAGAAAGATTTTTTTGACAGTTTTCGTCTTTGCACTTTGCATACAAGTAATTGCACAAGATGCAATGCACAGAGACGATCAATTGAACACTATTACTACTTCCGTTCCGTTTCTCATTATTGGGCCCGATTCCAGAAGTGGTGGAATGGGAGATGTTGGGGTTGCATCTTCTCCTGATGCTAATTCTATCCATTGGAATCCCGCAAAGTATGCTTTTGTTAAGGATGATATGGGAATTGCGATAAATTATGTACCATGGCTAAGAAATTTAGTTCCTGATATCTCTCTTGCATATCTTTCTGGATATTTTAAAAGAAACGATAATGAAACTATTGGCTTTTCCCTTAGGTATTTCTCCTTAGGAGATATTACATTTACAAATAATAATGGAGATGAAATTGGGCAATACAACCCAAATGAATTTGCAATTTCAGGAGCTTATGCTCGTAAGCTTTCTGATTATTTTTCCATTGCTATTGCAACAAGATATATTCGTTCAGATCTTACTGGAGGCCAAACACTTACTGGGTCAGGAAATATGTCAACACATGCAGGACAATCTATTGCTGCTGACATTTCTGGTTATTTTAATAAAGAAGTGCGTATTGTAAAAAAAGATTTTGATTGGGCAATAGGGCTAAATATCTCCAATCTGGGAAATAAAATTTCCTATACTGAAACAGCAATAAGAGATTTTATTCCAATCAATATGCGTTTTGGAACTTCTATTGGAACTGATTTTGATGACTACAATAAAATGTTAATTGAATTTGATATTAATAAATTGTTGGTTCCGACACCACCTTCAAGAAATCCTGAAACTGGGGAAATAAATGGAGGTATGGATCCAGATGTATCAGTTGTGAATGGTGTGTTTCAATCTTTTTGGGATGCACCAGGAGGGCCGAAAGAAGAATTCAGAGAAATTAATTATTCAACTGGTCTAGAATATTGGTATAACGAACAGTTTGCTGTTAGGGCAGGGTATTTCTACGAGCATCCAACAAAGGGTGCTAGGCAATTTTTTACTATGGGAGCAGGTGTAAAATACAGTGTTTTTGTTTTGGATTTTTCCTATTTAATTGACGCTAGTAGTTCAATTAATGGTTCTAATCCTTTAGCAAATACTTTACGCTTTTCCATGACTTGGAATCTAGGAGAAATAGCTAACTCAAATTAATTATGAAATCCAGGATTGGTTTTGGTTTTGATGTGCATCAGTTGAAAGATGGGCTTGACTTTTGGCTTGGGGGTATTATCGTTCCTCACAGCAAAGGAGGTTTAGGACATTCTGATGCTGATGTTTTAATTCACAGTATTTGTGATGCACTATTAGGTGCAGCAAATTTAGGTGATATTGGTAAATATTTCCCCGATAATGATCCCAAATACAAAGGGGTTGATAGTAAAATTTTGCTAAAAGAAGTAATGAAATTAATTCGTGAAAAAGGATATGAATTAGGAAATGTTGATTCAACTATTTGTTTGCAGAAACCAAAAATTGGTCAATTTATTCCTGAAGTGCAAAAAGTATTAGCCAGTTGTATGGGGGTTGATAGAGATCTGGTTTCAATAAAAGCTACTACAACTGAGGCCTTAGGTTTTGTTGGAAGGGAAGAAGGTGTTTCTGCTTATGCTACTGTGCTTATACAGAAAATCTAAAACCCTAGATTCTTTTTTTGTTTATCATCCCTTAGGTAGACTTGCATTCTTGCTTTGGCACAAACAATCTCTTTTTTATTGATAGCATTAACAGTATGCCAAATCTCAACTTTTCCCTCTTTATCTAATTTTTCTTCAACAATTAGGATGTCCTCCTCTGTTATTTTAAAATGAAGTTTTAGTGTGCTATCTGCAGGTTTTAGATATTGTATTTCTGCTGATTTTAACCAGATAATCAACTTCCTTCCTTTGTTTGCAAAAATATGATAATACATTGTAGGGAAATAAGGATCACAAGCGGAAAAGATACTTCCTCCAAAAATAGTTTTATGAAAGTTCATATTAAAAAGAGCCCTTCTTAGCACTACTCTCATTTCCAGAAAATCGTCAGAGATCTCTTTTAAAACGATTCTATTAAATAATAAAGGAGGAAAAATATTTAAAATAAACTTGAGCAGAAATCTTGACACTTGCATATTGCAAAAATAAAAAACCCCACTCAAAAAGAGCAGGGTTTTAAAATTTTGATTTTTATTTAATTAGTGATTTGCTAAATAATCAGCTACACTTTCATGCGTTCCTTGCATTGCATCATCTCCTTTATTCCAGTTTGCTGGGCAAACTTCACCATTCTCTTCAAAATGTTGTAATGCGTCTACCATTCTTAAAGCTTCATCAACATTTCTTCCCAAAGGGAAATTATTAACGATTTGGTGCTGAACGACACCTTTCTTGTCAATCAAGAAAAGTCCTCTGAATGCAATCATAGGTCCTGTTGAATACATATTATCATTTTCATCTAATTCATAATCTCCAGATAAAACGCCAAAATTTACTGAGATAGTTTTATCTGTATCTGCAACTAAAGGATAAGTAACTCCTTTAATTCCACCATCTTCTTTTTCCATTTGTAACCAACCCCAGTGCGATTGCTCCGTGTCTGTTGAACAAGCAACTACTGCACAACCTCTAGATTCAAACTCAGATAATTTGTTTTGGAAAGCAAATAATTCTGTTGGACAAACAAATGTAAAATCCATTGGGTAGAAAAAGAATAAAACGGCTTTCTCCCCTGCAAATTGATCTAAAGAATAATTCTCTACTATTTGGCCTCCATTTACAACAGCTGATGCTGAAAATGATGGTGCTTTTTTACCTACTAGTACTGACATAGTTTTTTGTTTTTTTTAGGTATTAATTTTGAAATGCAAAAATAGAATAAAAGATGATAAACTATTAGTTAAAGAAACAAATTTTAGTTTATTTTTACTCGAACTTAAGAAATAGAGAATTATCAAAAAATACATAACAGAATTTATTGGAACATTTTTTTTAGTTTCAGTGATTGGTTTAACGGCAAATCCTATTGCTATTGGTGCAATAATTGCTATTATGGTGTATGTGGGTATTCATATATCTGGGGCACATTACAATCCGGCTGTAACTGTTGCTATGATTATTAGAAGATTAACAAGTCCAAAAGAAGCCGTTTATTATATACTTTCTCAGCTGATTGGAGCATTTTTGGCAGCACTTTTTGTATTTTGGTTTAATAGTGCTTTAATATATATAGAACCAAGTGAAACCGCATCTGTTTTTCAAATTCTTTTTATAGAATTTGCTTTTACATTTTTTCTTATTCTTGTTATATTTTATGTTGCTACCGATAATAGAACATCTGGAAACTCTTATTATGGTTTAGCAATTGGATCTACTGTTACGATTATTTCATTTGCTGGCGGTGGGATTTCAGGAGGTGCTTTTAACCCAGCAGTAGGAACTGGCCCAATATTAGTTGATGCAATAATGGGAAACGGAAATCCACTATCTCATTTATGGTACTATCTTGTTGGCCCAATAGTTGGAGCAATAATTGCTGCTTTTTTTTATAAATTTTATATCGACTAAAGTTCTAATTTAGAGATAATAAAATCAACCCTATCATTAGTTGATAATTTAGGGATTTTATTTAGGCAATACCCAAAGGATTTGTAAGTATCCAACAATGATTTTTCAATAGTAATTGCACTATTCAAATCTTCTTTCCTTTGCGAATCAGTTTTGTAAATTTCCTCCCAAATTGGAGTGTAGAAAACGGTAGTATTGTATCTGTACTTTTTACACTCCTCTTTATAATGCTTACTTATTGACAAAGCATCCGCTTTCATATAAGCGACTACATCTAAAAGGCCTCTATCAAAAAAATGCAAAGAGTCAGTAGGAGCATTTATGTATTGTGCTTTTCTGAGGGAAAATACACTTTGAGAAAATGTTTCCAAATCAATCCAAGGCAACATTTTTCCGCCAGATGCAATTTGCTCTGCTATTATCTCTCTTGATATTTCTTCACTGCAAGAATATCCTAATTTTTTAAGCTGATCTATAATAGAAGTTTTGCCTGTCCCTGGTGCTCCTGTAATAACAATTTTCTTTTCCATTACAGACTTAAAATAGCAAGCAATGTTCCAATAATAATCGTTATAATTTTTGTAAAACTAAATCGGTGTCCGTCTGTGCTTTCAAATAAAATGGTGGTAGAAATATGAAGAAAAATTCCAATTACGATTGCCATAATCTCATTATGAAAATTGGAAAGAGCTCCAAAAATGTTGCCGGCATATACGCCCAAGGGCGCCATTAGTGCGAAAATCAAAAGAAAGATATAAGCCCTTTGTTTTCTCATTCCGCTTTGCAAAAAGAAAGTCATCAGTACAATGGCAACTGGTAATTTGTGCAGCACAATACCATAGAGCAGTGAATTGTGGGTGTGTTCTTGTAAATCCCCTCCAAGTGGCACGCCTTCTAAAAGTGCATGTAAGCACAATGAGATTAAAACGGAAAAAGGAATGATATTGCTCTTGTGAAAATGTCCATGCTCAATGCCTCGTGAAAAATATTCTAACAAAATCTGAATCAAGAATCCTCCTAGTATAAATAGCCCAATATTTGGAGTGGTATTGTGATGAAATAATTCGGGTAATAAGTGTAGTAGACTTACCGCTAATAAATAAGCGCCACTAAAAGTAAGCAAGGTTTGGATGCTTCTGCTTTTTTTAGGTTTGAAAATTTCGACCACAATTGCTCCAGCAATTACGGATGCAAACAATAGCCCTAGTGTTGTTAAATTCATTTTTTACAAATTAGTATTAAACGATCGGAAGTAATAGCATTAAAATCTTTCAACTTATAATTGCCAAAGATATCAATTATTTTTAGCCCTGCAGTGGTGATAAATTCAGAATAATTAGCTAGAGTTATCGCCTTTACTTTTTCTTGAAAATGTTGTTTTATTGCGCCATCAGTAATCTGGATGTATTTAATGATGTGCCCAGCTTCTATTTTTCTACTTATATCAAATGTAATTCCGTCAATCGTTTTTTGTTCACTAGCAACCAAATTAGTGATTACCTTTTTTACATTCATAAAATCAATTATCAATACTCCTTCTGATTTTAAATTGCTTGCCATAGCATTGATGGCTTTTTGTTCATCAGTATTTTCTTCAAAATAACCAAAAGAAGTAAACAGATTAGTAACTACATCAAAGCTGTTTTCCTGATAAACTTCACGCATATCGTGCACTGAAAATTGTAAAGTTGCATTTGCATTTTTTGTAGCAGAAGCTATGCTGTTAGGCGATAAATCCACTCCAACAACATCTAATCCTAAGGAATTGAAATAGGTTGCATGTCTTCCTTTTCCGCAAGCAATATCAATGAGCTTACTTCCTTTCGTGATTTGTAAATACTGTACTAAGTTGTCAATAAATGCTTGCGCTTCTTTTTCATCTCTATTTTTATAGAGAGCATGGTAATAAGGGGAATTGAACCAATGTGCAAACCAACTCATAATTGTTTTTTGGATTAATTTTCAGCTGCTAAAATACAATTTTTTCAGGGCCAATGATTTCCCTATTTAAAGTGTTTCGTAAATTATTTTATAATATTTTTGTGCCAATAAAATTTTTAGAAAATGTCAAACACAAAATGGATTGGAGCTGCTGCAGGGTGGTTTTTTGGAGGACCAATTGGAGGGATAATTGGGTATTATGTAGCGAAAAACTTTTTCAGTTCAAAAGTGGATAATAAAAAAGCATTTGAAATTTCATTACTTATCCTTTCCTCAGTAGTGATAAAAGCTGATGGAAAAGTATTAAAATCAGAGTTGGATTATGTAAAAAAATTCTTTACCAATACTTTTGGGACTGCTAAGTCAAACGAGTATTTCAAGATGTTTAATAGTTTGAATAAACAGGATTTTACGGCTAAACTAAGGCAGGTCTGTTTGCAATTAAATTCCCATATCAATCATTCTTCTCGTTTGGAAATTATTCATTTTCTGTTTGGGGTGTCAGGTGCCGATAATGAGATCCATCATAAAGAAGTAGAAACAATAAAGAGGATTTCTACTTATATGAACATAAATCTTTATGATTTTGAATCTATTAAGTCCATGTTTTTGGCAAAGGGAGGGGTCAACTCTGAACAACATTATACCGTTTTAGAGATTACAAAACAGGCAACAGATACTGAGGTGAGAAAGGCCTACCGAAAAATGGCTGTGAAATATCATCCTGATAAATTACAGGGAGTAAGTGAGGATATTAAGAAATTGGCAGAAGAAAAATTTTTGAAAGTAAAAGAATCTTATGAGCAAATAATGAAGGGAAGGAGTTAAAGGTGGAATTTAGAATTTATCTAATTCTATTTTTAACTTCTTAGTCATATTGGCAACTACCAAATTGTAAGAATCAGTAATCTACTGCTCAATTTTTTTGTCGCTTAAATCCCCATCTATCCTTACTGAATTCCAATGTTTTTTTATTAATATGATAGGTAGGTGAAAACTTCCATAAATTCTTCTCTGAATTTTATGACTTTTTCCGGATTGCATTTTAGATTCACAAACTCAAAGTTTAGTAAATTAGTAAGTGCAAACATTTTGCCCATTACTTTAACCAAAAGTATTTTCATCAAAAGGGAGCTGTTCTATTGTCCTTTTAAAGGAAAGGCAATATTCTCTGAGATGATCAAGGATCATCTTACCCTCTCTGTCTTATCGCTTCATATAAAATAACACCAGTAGCTACTGATACATTTAAGGAAGCAATTTTTCCATTTATAGGTATTTTTGCTTTGGCATCACACATTTTTAAAAACTCAGGAGAAACACCATTTTCCTCCGAACCCATAATAATGGCAGTAGGAGGGGTGTAGTCCGGTTTATACATGTTGTCTTGTGTTTTTTCAGTACAGCCAATAAGTTGTATGCCGCTATCTTTTAGGTATTGTAAAGCCAGTTTCAAATTCCAAGTACGGCAAATTGTAACTTTATGCAATGCACCAGCTGAGGTTTTTATCGCATCCGCATTAATGGCAGCAGCATTTTGTTCAGGAATCAAGATGGTGTCCGCTCCTGCACATTCTGCTGTACGGGCAATGGCACCAAAGTTTCTTACATCCGTAATTCTATCCAATACCAAAATAAGCGGATTTTTTCCTTCTTCAAAAAGGGCGGGAATTATATCCTCAATATTATGAAAATCGATAGGGGAGATAAATGCAAAAACCCCTTGGTGATTTTTTCTGGTAAGTCTGTTAATTTTCTCCAAAGGCACATGCTTGTAATTGATTCTCCTGAAGCGCACCAATTTCCAGAGCTCTGCAAACAAATCGTTATGCAAACCTTTTTGAATAAAAAGTTTATCAATCGTTTTTCCGGCTTCAATCGCTTCAATTATTGGCCTAATACCAAAAATAAAGTTGGCTTTGTCTTTGTCTTCTTTCCTGTTCATATATTTTTTTTTTAATATCCATATCCGAATACGCATGTCCGTCTCGCCAAGCATTTTGGGCGGTATTCCAAATATTTTTGAAATAGAGAGAACGGTTCAGTTGATAATCATTATTGGTAAATTTGTTTTCCATTTTAGTAAAAGTAAAATTTAATGAGAAAGCATTGTTCTTTTCGCCATAAATCCAACTCTCTCCCTCTTTGCTTTGGTAAATAATATTTGGAGCGCCAAAGACAATCATTATCATTCCTCTATCGGTTTTCCAGCCAGCTTTATAAGAGGTAAAAAAAGTATTGGCATCTTCTACTCTTTTGTAAAAAGTATTAATAATTCTTCTGGCTTGCCCTTCTTCACCTTTTGTTCTGTTGAGCCAAAATTTATCTATTGCTATTTTTTGGTTTTTGATTTCGTTTAGCTGCAAAAACTCCTCATTAGTGCAAAAATATTTTAGAGGTGAGATCATATCTTTTGCAGTATTTATTTTTGGGAAATCATTTTCAAATGCCAGAACACTCATCCCATTTTCTGTATTTTTACTCTCCAAAATTTGATAAATTCCCATTTCATTTATTGGCAGAATAAAGAAAATGGTATCTGTTATAAGGGGAAACTCTTTATCTGCTGTAATTTCTTTTGATTTTACTTCCCCCACCACAAATGGCGGTTTTGCCAAAGGGAAATGCTCATTGTAATATTTTATAAATAAGTTTTTTTGCTTTGTATTATTCCAAATAACAAGGGTATCCGAAATATTAAAATAGGAGTTAAATTGCAATCTATTTTTTTTATCAAAGACTAAATAATCATCTTTATTCATATTTGTTTTGTCGATACCAATACTGTGGCTAGTTGTGCTTATTTTATGATTATCTGTCAAGCTTATTTTCAACACATATTTTTCTCTCTCTTCAGTTTGTAATTTTATTTTCTCTATAATTTCATCTATGGTGTTGGTTGCTATATTTTTACTAATACTAAAACTATCCACAGCAGAATCTTCTTCTTGCAAATACAAAATCCCAACCAAAGTGTAGCCAATTTTATTTTGCTTTTCACTTGCAGAATAAACGCTCAAAAAATCAGTTGTTTTTATTTTACAATAAAGAATGCTTGAAGTTTTACTATCGTTATAAACTTTGAAGAAAGGTTGTACTCTTTTTATATTTTCAGAATAAATAAAAGCACGATTTTGTAGCTTGTTTTTCTTCCCAAAGGTACAAGCGTTAAGCAGAAGAATGAGAAAGAAATAAAGTAGATTATTTTTCATCTGCTTTATCAAGTAGTCTTTGTGGAATACTTTTTTTTGTTTTAGCCCCTAAGATTTTTAGTCGCTCAACTTGCCATACTAAATTTCCAGATTGTTTTGTCAGTTTTTCCATTGCTGATTTATAGCTATTTTGTGATGAGTTGATCTTATTTCCAATATCCAATAAATCTTGTACAAATCCTTCAAATTTATCATATAGTAATCCGCCAGCTTTTGCGATTTCTAATGCATTTTTCTTTTGATCTTCTTGTTTCCAAACAGATGCAACTGTACTAAGAGTAGCAAGGAGTGTTGAATTTGAAACAAGAACAATATTTTTTTCTAGTGCATCAATAAATAAATTTTGCTCTTTATCAAATGCTGTAAGTAAAGCTGGTTCAATTGGAACGAACATTAAAACAAAGTCAGGCGTGTTTATTTCATATAAATCTGGATAGTTTTTCTCTCCTAACTCTTTATAGTGTTTTTTAATACTATTAATATGTTCTTTTAAAGCTGCTTCCTTTTTAACCTTTTCTTCTTCATTGTAATACCTTTCATAAGCAGTTAATGAAACTTTTGAATCAATGATAAGGTGTTTTTTATCAGGTAAGTTAATGATAACATCTGGCTTTTTTAGGTTGCTATCCTCATCTTTATAACCATCTTGCTTGCTATAATGGATATCTTTTTTCAAACCAACTTTCTCAAGTAATACTTCTAATCTGTATTCTCCCCAATTTCCTTGCGTTTTAGATTCGCCTGTTAATGCTTTTGTGAGGTTTTTAGAATCATCTGACAATTTATTACTTTGTTCTTTTAAAGATTTGATTTGAGTAATTAAAGACGAACTTCTTTCAATATCTTCTTTATTAGTTGACTCTACTTTTGCTTGAAATTCTTTTATCTTTTCACTTAATGGTTTTAATAAAGAATCAATTTCTTTTTTATTCTGTTTTTGAAACTTATCAGAGTTTGTTTCCAAAATGTTATTTGCTAAATTTTCAAATTCTTTTTTTAGCACTTCTTGCTCTTTTATCTTTAAGCTTTTTTTTTCTTCTATTTTTTCCCTTAAGTTTTTTATTTCTTCTTTTTTAGTGGCAAGTTCTTCACTTAATTCAATAATTCTTTCTTCCTTATCAGAAGATGTTGCTTTTGTAGTTTTTTTAAATAGGATTATTGATACTAGCAAAATTAATAAACTTAATAATCCAATAATAATCCATGTAGTTTCCATAAGTAGGTTTTTAATTATAAAATGAGCACTAATGTACCAATTTTAATTTTCTCGTACAACTCTATTACTTCTTTATTTTTCATTCTTATACAGCCGTGTGAGGCGGGCTTGCCTAGTTGTCCCTCTTCTGATGTGCCGTGGATGTAAATGTAGCGAGAGTAGGAGTCAATTCCATCTCCTTTATTTAATCCTTCTTCCATTCCATCTAACCAAAGTATTCTACTTAATACATCATCTGTTTTGCTTTTGCTATTGCCTGTATATATAGTCGTGATTTTACCATAAAAAACCCTACCAATCATTTTACCGTTTATTGGCGTTTTGTCGCCAAATTTTGATTTTACTTTGTGTAATCCAAGAGGTGTTTTGTTGCTCCCATCCTTGCTTCCTTCTCCATATACTGAACTTGAAATCACATACTCACTTAACACTTCCCCTTGCTTAATATGATACATTTTTTGATCCTTTACACTTACCAACAAAACTTCATCAAAGCTTTTGTCGCATTTATTTTCTATGTAATTTTTTGCTATTTCTATCATCTGCTCTTGCCCAAAACAAGCCAATGCAAAAAATAAAAATGTTATAAGTAAAATTCTTTTTATCATATCTTCCAATCAATTTCTTTTAATCCCTGATCGACCAATAATTTATTGGTTTTTGAAAAATGATTGCAGCCAAAAAAACCTCTGTAAGCCGAAAAAGGAGAGGGGTGAGGGGCAGTCAAAATGTGATGTTTGTTTTTATCAATAAGTTCTGCTTTATCTTGAGCAAAACTCCCCCAAAGTAAAAATATTACACCTTCTTTTTTCTGGGAAATATTTTGGATTACGGAATTAGTAAATTCTTCCCACCCCTTTTTTTGATGTGAACCCGCTTGCTTTACTCGCACACTCAAAGTAGCGTTTAAAAGTAACACGCCTTGTTTTGCCCAAGGAGATAAATTCCCAGTTACAGGAAGTGGTAAATTCAAATCGGCAGCTATTTCTTTAAAAATATTTTTGAGTGATGGCGGCTGCTTTACGCCATTTGGTACTGAAAAGGATAAGCCATGTGCTTGCCCTATTCCATGATAAGGGTCTTGCCCTAAAATCACCACTTTCACCCTGTCAAAAGGTGTATAATGAAAAGCATTAAAGATGTCTTTTCCTTTTGGGTAAATACTATGGTGTTTTTTTTCATCCAGCAAAAACTGTTTTAATTTTATAAAATAATCTTTATTGAATTCCTCCAATAATACCACTTTCCAGCTTTGCTCAATATTTGGATTTATATTTACCATTTTGTTTTTAATGTGAGGTTTCAAAGATAAAAAATCTAATAGCGAAAAGGGTTATTTTAACTATATAAATGCTTATTTTTGCTCCAAATTACAAAACATGAAAAAATTATTTTTTGTTTCTCTATTTCTCCTTTTTCTTTTTTCTCTTAGTTCCTGTGGTATTTATGAGAACTGTCCTGGTGAAGGGAGTATGAATAAAAATACTGAAGTAAAGGTCTAATTTCTCAATCTATTTATATGAAGAAAACCTACTTCATGTTATTGTTTTTTGTCCCCTATTTTGTTTTTTCGCAAGAACCACTAAAACGCACTAAAAAGATTTTATACAAACATGAAAGAAATTTTGGGGTGAATGTGCATTCTTTAGGATGGGGAGTTCACTGCAGAAGAGTTTGGAATGATAATGTAAAATGGCAACATTTTTTGGAGCTAGACATTGTTAGCATGAAGCACCCCAAACAAGTAAAAACCATCAATACTTTTTTTAGCGATTCCAAAGGATACGATTATGGCAAACAAAATTCTACTTTTCTTTTAAGAAGCGGTTTCGGTAAGCAGCTTATTCTATCTGACAAGCCAGATTTTGGAGGTATTATGGTGAGTGCTGTTGGGGCATTAGGAGTAAGTTTGGCATTTCTGAAACCAGTTTATTTGGAGATACTTTATACAGATGACATCACCAATGAGTTTTATGTAGAAACCGAAAAGTATAATCCCATTGAGCATTCGCCTTACAACATTTATGGTCGTGCTTCCTATTTTAAAGGGTTTGATGAAATGCAATTGCAAGTAGGCAGCTATTTGAAAGCAGGGTTTAGTTTTGAATTTTCCAAAAAAGATGATGTTATTCGCTCCATTGAAACTGGTGTTAGTCTGGATGCTTTCAAAGTTGGTAATAATAACATAGTTGGGGATGCTTTGGGAAAAGAGTTGCCTGTTATGGCGATTACCAAAAACAAAAAAACCTTTTTTAGCTTTTATATAAATATGAATTTCTTTTTCGGTAAGAAGTGGTAAAGCAGGCAACATTACGAAAGCCTAGTTGGCTCAAAGTAAAACTGCCAACTGGCAAAGCTTACAAGCAAGTAAAATCCCTTGTAAAAGGTAATAGTTTGCACACTATTTGCGAAAGTGGGCATTGCCCAAATATTGGAGAATGTTGGGGGGAAGGTACGGCTACTTTCATGATTTTGGGTAACATCTGCACGCGTTCCTGTGGATTTTGCTCGGTGGCAACTGGCCTTCCCTTAGCTGCTGATTATAACGAACCAAAAAAAGTGGCAGAATCCATCCGTTTGATGAAAGTAAAACATGCAGTAATTACCTCTGTGGACAGGGATGATTTGCAAGATGGTGGAGCTGAAATTTGGGCCATGACCATCAATGAGATTAGGAAAATAAACCCTACAACAACTTTGGAAACTTTGATTCCTGACTTTAAAGCAAGTGTCAATCAAATTCAGAAAATAATAGAAGTAGAACCTGAAATTGTTTCGCACAATTTGGAAACAGTAAGAAGGCTTACTAAAAAAGTGCGCATTCAAGCAAGATATGACAGAAGCTTAAAAACGCTTCAGATATTAAAAGAAGGAGGAATGAAAACCAAATCTGGAATAATGCTCGGCCTTGGAGAAACAGAGAATGAAATTATAGAAACAATGCATGATTTAAGAGAGGTAGGGGTGTCTGTACTTACTATGGGACAATACTTACAACCAACTACAAAACACTTGGAAGTTGTAGAATTTGTAAATCCACAACAATTTCAAAAGCTAAAAGAAATAGGATTAGAAATGGATTTTCGCTTTGTGGAAAGTGGCCCATTAGTTCGCTCCTCTTATCATGCAGAGAAACATCTTTTTTAGAAATTTTATTATTTCAATTTCTCACTAATTGTTTTTAAAGGATAATTGCTATATTTGTTTCCTTGAAATTTAAAACATTACTACAAATGAAACAAAGAATTTTACTCCTTATTTTTAGCGCATTATTCTTATCAGGCATCTCTTTCGGGCAAGGTGTTTGTGGTTCGTATAAAGGATATCTTCAAGATGACATGAATAAATATCCTGATTTCTACAAGAGTTTGGAGCAGAAAAATGCTGAATTAGAAAAATCAAATAAAACTTTTTTACAAAATATTGTAAGAAAAAAAACCATTGAAGGCAAGCGGATAATCCCTGTTGTTGTACACGTCATTCACAATATGGGAAATGCAAATATTTCTGACTCTGATATACAAAATGCATTGGATGCACTAAACAAAAATATTAACGGGCAGTCCGATAAATTCTTAGCATCCCAAAACGGTTATCCCAAAACACCAGATGTTTTTGCAGCTCTAAGAGGAGAGGCAAATGTGGAATTTCGTTTGGCCCGCAAGGATCCTTCCGGAAATTCTACGAATGGTATTGTTAGAGTTCAGTCCGAATATACAAATGGTACTGAGCCAAATAATCTTGTTAAAACCTTGAGTTATTGGAATTCTTATCAGTATTTGAATATTTGGGTGGTGAGTAACATTAATTCAAGTAATGGAGGAATTACTTTAGGGTATGCTCAATTTCCTTGGGGTGGTATGTCAACTGATGGAGTTGTAATATTATATGATCAAATGGAGGATATTCAATCCACTACCTTAACACATGAAGTTGGGCATTGGCTTGGCTTGTGTCATACTTGGGATTGTGGTGGAGGAAGTTGTGGAAATGATGGCGTTATGGACACGCCTCCTCAACATACTTCAAACGGTTTTACCACTGACCCTGGAGCCGACCCTTCCACCCCAAATCCTTCTAAGTTTCCTTGGCATGTTGGTTTTCCATCTGGTACTTCTTACGGATGTCAGGCAGATTCTTTAAATCCTGCAGGCGAAATGTTTATGAACTATATGGATTATACAAATGATGATTATTGTACCATGTTCACAAAAGGACAGGTTGATGTTTTTGATGAGACTTTAGAGGGAGATTCTACTGAATATGGTTTTAGAATTCATATTTGGTCAGATGATAATATAGCTGCTACAGGAACGGCAGATGGTTATTTGACACCAACTTGTACTAAAAAAGCATTTTTTGATGAAAACCTATCTCATTATAGCCTTTGTCTTGGTTCTCCTAATGTGCTGAGAGGAAATAAACCAATTTTTTCTTCTATTACTAAATGGGAATGGAATTTTGGAGATGGAATAACTGACGGGAGTGGCAATAATAGTCCTCAGCATATTTACTCAGCACCTGGAAGTTATGATGTGTCTTTAACGGTGGAGTATGAGGAAACGACAGAAGCAAGAGCATCTAACTTATCTGATCTGGATACGACAAATGCTACTTCTTACGATACTATAAAATCTAATTTAATCGTTCAAGGCACTCAAGCAGAACTTAACGCTATGGGGGCAACAAATATCTCTATTCATTCTAATGGTTATCTTGGAGCATATTGGGGATTTGGACCAACTTCAACTTATTATCGAGGAGAAATTGAAGATACTACCTATATTGCTTACTATACAAATAGTTGTGCTTCAACCATCACAAAAAGCAATTTTATAACTGTATTACCAACTGCTGCAGCTAATAATTCCTCTTCTTATGCTTATAGTTTTGAGAACGATTCTGAGCTTGGAACGGATTGGGTAGCCAATACCATTGAGGATGATGAGAATAAATGGGGCTTGAGTACGATTAATACAACTTGGGAGCGAATTGATGGTGTTGCATCTGACGGTAGTTCTTCTGTAAGGATTGAGGCAAGAGATGGATTAAGTCTTGGAGAATCAGTAATTGTTTCGGCTGCATACGATTTAAGCGGATTTACTAATCCCGTTATTAAATTCTCATATTCAGGTGCTGGCGTTCATACCTATCCTGTAAACGAACTTAATGTCTTTTATTCTAATGATTGTGGTTGGAGTTGGAAAGCTTTAGGTTCACTAACCCCACAAGAAGTAGCAGATGCAGGTCTTTATAACTCTCCTTTTAAACCGAAAAGTTCTGATTGGAACGATACCATTATGTTTGACAGGGTTGGGGCTAATGCTTTGCAGGATAACAATATTCGATTCAAATTTGAATATGTAACAAATGGTTCAAGCAATAATTTCTATTTAGATAATATTCAGATTGGAGAAGAGTCTGCATTATTCCAAAATGCAGATGAAACTAATGCAAGACTAGCAGTTTATCCTAATCCAACTAGTGGAGAAGCAATAATTACTATTGAGAATTTAGCTGACAGTGATGTAGAAGTAAAATTAGTTAATATTTTGGGTGCAGAGGTGATGCACTTATTTGAAGGAAATGTGATTAGTAATTATCATAGCATTGATGCGGACTTGTCAAATCTTGAAAATGGCATCTATTTTATTAGTGTATATGCTGATAGGAAATCAATTGTAACGGATAAGCTAATCCTTTACAAATAACATCAAAAACAAAAGCCTTCAATGAGGGCTCTTTTATGAGCTAAAATTAATGCTTAGTTTTTCTTAAAATATTTTAACATTAGAGTTTCTCCATCAAATACTCCATAAGAATGATGATGAATCCAATCGCCCAAATTGATGTATTTGCTGGCTGAATCTATATCAATTTCTAAGGGTAAATGTCGGTGACCAAAAATAAAATAGTCAATCGGATTTTCTGCTTGTTTTCTTTTACAATAGCTTACCAACCATTCCTTTTCTTCTCCAAAAAATTGCTCAGGATTCTCTTGGTTTGCAATCCTGCTTTTTCTGGACCAAAAATGAGCAAAACCAATCCCAAAATTGGGGTGCAGTCGGGCAAATAGCCACTGACATATAGCAGAAGTAAAAACCTTTTTAATCAGTTTATAGCCAGTATCACCAGGACCTAATCCATCTCCATGGGCGAGAAAAATTTTCTTACCATCTTCTTCTAGTATAACTTTATCGTCAAGTATATTTATGCCAACTTCTCTGGGCAAGTAATCGTACATCCACATATCATGGTTACCCTTAATAATGTATATTTTTATTCCGCTATCAGTAAGCTCCGCAAGCTTGCCCAAAAGACGAACAAATCCTTTTGGGACAACAGTTTTGTATTCAAACCAAAAATCAAAAATATCACCCAAAAGATAAATGCTTTTTGCATCTTCTTTTGTGCTCTCTAGCCAACTTACAATCAGTTTTTCACGCTTTAAGCTTTCCTCATGCGTTGGAACGCCCAAATGAAAATCAGAAGCAAAATATATTTTGTTTTTTATCATTTATCTAATAATACTCTAAGCATTTGGTTACAAAGTTTTGGATCGGCTTTTCCATTTGATAGTTTCATTACTTCCCCCATAAAAAGTCCGATAAGTCCTTTTTTCCCTTTTTTGTATTCTTCCACCTTTTCTGGATACTTTGCAATGGCTTGTTGGATAAACTCGCTTAAAGCATCACTGTCACTTTCCTGAATCCAATTGTTTTTTGTGGCTATTTCCTCTGCTGACCAATCACTTTCAAGCATAGCTAGAAAAACTTTGGAAGTAGCTACAGTATTACTCACTTTTCCAGTATCTACCAATGCAATAAGCTGGGCTAATTGCTTAGGGTTAATTGAAAAATCTGCAATATCAGTTGCCATTTCATTTAGGTAAGATTTTACACTGCCATTTACAAAATTAGCTGCTGCTTTATAGTTTTTTGTGTAGCTGCAAAGGGTGTTAAAATAAAGGGCAATTCCTTTTTCTTCTACTAATATATTGGCATCATAATCTGATAAAGCAAACTCTTTTGTAAATTTTTGAAAAAGTTGTTTTGGTAGTGGGGGTAACGTTGATTTTATTTTTTCAATATAGTCCTCAGTAACAATTACAGGTTGTAAATCGGGTTCAGGAAAGTAACGGTAATCGTTTGCTTCCTCTTTGTGTCGCATGGTAATTGTGCTGTTGTTTGCTGCATTAAAACTTCTTGTTTCGTGCAGAACTTTTCCACCATTTTCAATCAGCTCAATTTGTCTTTTTATTTCAAATTCAATGGCGTTTTTTACATTTTTGGTAGAGTTCATATTTTTTACTTCTACCTTTGTACCGAATTCTTTCGCTCCCTTTATTCGCACAGAAATATTAGCGTCACACCTTAAACTTCCCTCTTCCATATTTCCATCACAGATTTCTAAATAACGCACCAATTTACGCACCTGATTGATATAATTATAAGCCTCATTGGCAGAGCGAATCTCTGGTTCAGAAACAATCTCTACTAAAGGTACGCCAGCTCTGTTCAAATCAATTAAGGTATTGAAAGGATCCAGATCGTGAATGGATTTCCCAGCATCTTCCTCCATGTGGATTCTGGTGATTTGAATTTCTTTGTTGTTGCCATTATCATCTTTTATCTCGATAATTCCTCCATTACAAATTGGGGTTTTATCCTGAGTGATTTGATAGCCCTTTGGTAAATCGGCATAAAAATAATTTTTTCTGGCATATTCATTCCGCTCACGGATTTTTGAACCAACGGCAATACCTAATTTTACGGCATATTCTATTACTTTTTTGTTGGCTCTTGGTAAAGTTCCAGGATGCCCCAATGTAATAACAGAAGTTTTAGTGTTAGGTGTTGCCCCATAAATATTTTCATCAGAAGAATACGCTTTGGTTTTTGTCAAAAGTTGTGCATGCACTTCCAAGCCGATTACAGCTTCATATTTGTTATTAATGCTCATTTACTCAAAGACTACTTTCCCTTTTTCAATAATTCCTTTTTTATTCTTAAGACAATAAAAATACATGCCACTAGAGAGATTTCTCCTTTTAATTGTTTTACTACTATATAAATCCTGTTGCAATACTCTCTTGCCAAACACATCATAAAGTATTATAGAGCTTGCACTTTGATTGGTAATTGTAAACTGATTTTTAGCTGGATTTGGGAAAACCAAACTTGTTACTAGATCTAAATTATTTATAGCAAGAGGAAATGCACCACTAAAAACATAAAGCCCTGTTTGCATATCAGAAACGAGAATACTTGAAAAAGAGAAATTTGTAGTATTCCAAAAAGGATATACTCCCCAAGCTCCTTTATAGGAAGAATGGTTGTTTGGCAGATATGTATCGTAATATAATACTTCAAAAGGGTTTGTGGGGTCAGCAATATTAAATATTCTTAACCCATCATGATAATAAGATACAAATAATAGTCCCTCTTTAATAATTGCATTATGTGCCATGGAGTTAGAATCTACTCCTGAATTAAAAGTAGATAAAACAGTAATATTATTAAAATCGCTTACATCTAAAAGTTTAATATCATAACCATGATTCTCATCTAACATAGCATAGACTGTTCCATCATTATTTAACCAACCAGAATGATTATATCCTACATCAGGATAAGAAGTGAGAGACGCTAATTCAGTTGGAGCCATTCCTCCTGGAAGGTCAAGATAATGAAAATCTACAATTCTAAAGCCATCACCACCACAATTAAGATAGGCAGTATCATTTCTAACATAAGCATCATGCACATGTCCTACATCATTATAGGTATATAAAAGGGTAGGACTTACAGGGTTTGCTAAGGAATAAACCTCCATTGCATAGTAATTACTCGGATTAGTATGTTTTACTGCACATACATATAATTTTGCAGTTGCAGTATCAATAAAAATATTGTGTGATTTGGTAAAAAGGCTGTCTGAATCGTAAACTACACTTACTGAATTTGGTAAATTACTCATATCGATAATTTGAAGAGTAGAATGCGTATTAGGATCTCCTTCATCACACACTGCATACAAATAGCCATTGTAATCGTGATAGTCTCTATGTACTACATCACTTCCAGTATAAGCTCCAGCTACAAAATCTACTTGGTTTGTGGTCGCAGGATCTGTAACATCAAAAAAATGGGTGCCTGCAGTAGAGCCGATTATAGCAATCTCTGCTCCGTTTATTTGCACTCCCCAAATCTCATTATATGTATTATCATATTGCCATGATGGCGTTAAAGAAGTGTCTTGCCAATTGTACAGTAAATTTGCTTGCCAAGAAGGAAAAGGTTGAGCAAAAGACAATGTAATAACCAAGAGACCAATAAATGAGAGGATGATTGTTTTTTTCATAAATTAAATAGATGAAATTAATTCTTTAATGATTAGAGTAAGTTTGGGTTCAGCTACTTCTGATATTTTCTGTATTTCTTCATGAGTTACCTTTTGTATTTTTCCAGGCACTCCAAGGTCAGTAATTACTGACATGGCAAAACATGGGATATCCATATGGCGAGCAACAATTACTTCAGGGGCAGTGGACATGCCAACCGTATCACCACCAATAATACGCATGTATTTGTATTCTGCAGGAGTTTCCAAAGTAGGACCCGTTAAGGCAATATAAACTCCTTTCTGTACTGGTAAATTATTCGCTTTTGCAATTCTTTCTGCTTTTGCAATTAGATTTTTGCAATATGATTCACTCATATCAGGGAATCTTGGGCCTAACTCATCAAGGTTTGCACCAATTAATGGATTTGGAATAAGACAAATATGATCTTCTAATATCATTAGGTCACCTACTTTATAATTAGGATTTACACCACCGCTTGCATTTGAAACTACTAGATTTTCAATTCCTAAGAGTTTCATTACTCTAACAGGAAAAGTTACTTTTTCCATTGGGTAGCCCTCATAAGAATGAAACCTTCCTTGCATAGCAACTACCACTTTTCCACCTAGTTTTCCAAAAATTAATCTTCCAGAATGACCTTCAACTGTTGAAATGGGAAAATTTGGAATATCTTCATACGAAATGGAATGTTCAATATCAATTTCATCCACCAAACCACCAAGACCGGTTCCTAAAATGATGCCGACTTCTGGCTTAGCATTTATTTTGTCTGTTAAAAAATTAGCTGTTTCTTTTATTTGACCTAACATAATTTAATATTTGTTTTTCGAAATTTTCTTTTTCCTCAAAACCTACTTCAATAGGAGCATAATATACATTTGCATCTCCAAGTTCATTTTCAAACTTCCTTAATTTCACCGCATCTTTTTCGGTGGTCAAGATAAGTTTTTTTGCAGAGTTATCTTGCCTGTAATTATTTAAGATATTCTCCATATCATTTAAGGTGTAATGATGATGGTCTGCATACTTGATATGGGTAACAGTATGCCCACTATTTTTCAACATTTCCAATAGGGGAGTTGCATTTGCAATGGCTGTAACCAATGTAATACTATATTTTTCATTAGTAATTAAAATGTTATTGGTCGTTAAACATATCCAATCCTGATAATGGATGTGGCTGAAATAACATTGTTGCGTAATAAAAACGCCCAATTGCTGGATTATTCCTTTTTTCTCAGTTGGATTAAGCAGTTTTGGTGCTTTGCTTACTACAATTATATTTGCTCTTTCACTTCCTTTTTTACTCTCGCGCAAAGTCCCCATTGGGAGCAAAAAATCTTTATAATAAGGTAAATTGTAATCCGTAATCAATAGGTTAAAATCAGCTTTTATCCTTCTGTGCTGGAAGCCATCATCCAAAAGAATTACCTCTATTTTAGGATGATTCTTTATAATATTCTCAATCCCTCTTTTTCTATTTTCATCCACTACCACCATGCAGTTGGGGTGTCTTTGTTTAAGCCAAAGAGGTTCATCCCCTACATTTTCTGCTGTACTTTCTGTTCTAACTTCTTGGTAGCCAGAAGTGTTTCTGCCATAACCTCTTGAAATCACAGCCATATTTTTACCTTCTAAAACTGAAATAATATAAGCTGTAAGTGGAGTTTTCCCAGTTCCACCAACTGACAAATTACCAATGCAAATAATAGGAATTCCAAATGTTTTAGAAGGGAAAACTCCCATATCAAAAAGTAAATTTCGAAGATTTGTAATGATAGCATACAAAACGGAAAAGGGATAAAGAAGTACACGCATACTGCAAAGATATAAAGATAGAGACTAGATATTAGACAATAGACAATAGATTTTCGTTTGGGGTTTTTATGGATTAGGCTTTATGTTTTGTATTTTTGGAAAATGAAATTAACAGAAATAACCAATTACTTGGAAAGTGTTGCCCCATTGCATTATCAGGAAAGTTACGATAATGCTGGATTGCTTGTAGGAGATGCAAATAGGGAGATAGATGCAGCACTTATAACGCTTGATTGTACAGAAGAAGTTGTGGAGGAGGCAATAGAAAATAATTGCAATCTGATTATTGCACATCATCCTATAATATTCTCTGGTTTGAAAAAAATAACAGGGCAGAATTATGTGGAGCGAACCATAATAAAAGCCATAAAAAATGATATTGCTATTTATGCCATTCATACCAATCTGGACAATATAAAAACAGGAGTGAGTGCAAAAATTGCTGAAATATTGGGAGTTGAAGATTGTAGAATTCTTTCTCTAAAAAAAGATTTACTAAAGCAATTGGCGGTTTATTGTCCTGTTTCAGATACGGAGAAAGTAAAAGAAGCACTTTTTCAGGCAGGAGCAGGGGATATTGGAAATTATGATGAGTGTAGTTTTAGTGCTAAAGGAGAAGGGACTTTCAGGGCAAATGAGGGTAGCGATCCTCATATTGGGAATATTGGAGAAAGGCATACAGAAAAGGAGGAGAAAATAGAAGTGATTTTTCCTAGAGATAAGGAAAATACAATTATTTCAGCCTTGAAACAGGCACATCCTTATGAGCAGGTAGCTTATCAAATATATACTTTAGACAATATTTATGAAAATGTTGGTGCTGGAATTGTTGGAGAATTAGCCCAAAAAATGGATACTAATCGGTTTTTAGAAATGCTAAAAACAAAGATGCAAACCGATTGTATCCGTCATACAAAATTAGTAAATAATCAGGTAAAAAGAGTTGCTATTTGTGGAGGTAGCGGTAGTTTTCTACTCTCTAATGCTATATGTGAAAAAGCAGATATTCTCATTACAGCCGATTTTAAATATCACGAGTTTTTTGATGGAGAAAACGACATAATTATTGCAGATATTGGGCACTTTGAAAGTGAGCAATTTACAAAGGACTTAATATATGATTTGCTTAGCAAAAAATTTAGTAAATTTGCCGTCCGATTATCAAAAGTGAATACAAACCCAATAAACTACTTTTAGAAAGATGGTAAAAACAGCAACAAAAACTACCAAAAAAACAAACATCATAACGGTAGAAAGTAAATTAAAAGCTTTATACCAGCTCCAATGTATTGATTCTAACATTGATAACATTAGAGTGGTAAGAGGCGAACTTCCTTTGGAAATTCAAGATTTAGAAGATGATATTTCTGGGCTTAATACCAGAATTGAAAAATACAATGAAGAACTTACTGCTCTGGATGACAATTTAGCTGCTTCAAGATTAAAGAAAAAAGATGCAAAAGCTTTAATTAAAAGATACGATAAGCAAATAGTTAACATCAAAAATAACAGAGAATACGAATCATTATCCAAAGAAATTGAGTTTCAAACTTTGGAAATTGAGCTTTGTGGGAAGAAAGAAAAAGAAATAAAAGCAAAAAAATTGATGAAGGATGAAGTGATTTCAGGAACAAAAGACACTTTAAAAGGAAGGAAAAAAGAGTTGAAAATCAAAAATGGAGAATTAGATGAAATAACTAAAGAAACGAATAAAGAGGAAAAAAGTTTAATCAAAAAATCGGACAAAGCACAGAAAGTGATAGAGGACAGATTGTTGAATGCATATAGTAGAATTCGTGATAATGTTAGAAACGGTTTGGCAGTAGTGTCAGTTGATAGAGATGCTTGTGGAGGTTGTAAAAACATCATTCCGCCTCAGAGACAATTAGATATTAGGACGCATAAAAAAGTAATTGTTTGTGAGCATTGTGGAAGAATTTTGATTGATGCAAATATGTTTGATAAATAAGAACTAAACAAATAGTTTACTATTTAAATGGGGTTTCATATCTTTGAAATCCCTTTTTTTATGCCATGAAAAAGAAATTAATTTTATTTCTCAGCATTTTTAGTTGCCTTATTGTTTCCGCTTCTTTTGAGATGAATAAGAATATGCAAAATGCTTACCTTTCCATCATTGATTTGAAATTTGAGAAAGGACTAGATTTTATTGAAAAGGAAAAACAACAGAATCCTAATAATGGGCTTATACATCTTCATGAGAATTATAAAGATTTTTTAGCATTAATTATTGGAGAAGATCAGCAATTGTTCGATAAAATTTCCTCTAATAAAAGTAAACGATTATCTGCAATAGAAAAATGTAATAAAAATTCTCCTTATTATTTGTACGCCAAAGCAGAGATTAATTTGCAATGGGCATTTGCTCGCTTGAAATTCCAAGAATATTTTTTAGCAGCTTACGAAATTCAGAAAGCATATTTTCTTTTGGAAGAAAATCAAGAGAAATATCCAGATTTTCATCTCAACAAGAAAGGCATGGGGCTGTTGCATTGCCTTATTGGCTCTATTCCAGAAAACTATCAGTGGATTGTAAATGGAATTGGTGTAAATGGAGGGATTAAGCAAGGATTAGCAGAGTTAGATGGGCTGCTTTTACTTACTGAGCAAGATGAAAGATATAAATTTTACAATACAGAATTACTTTTTCTGATTTCATTTTTGGAGATGAACTTAACGATTGACAAAAGTTATTTTCAAGAAACACTAGATAAAATTGGTGAGAAAAACAAACAGCATATTTTACTAACTTTTGCAGCTGCACGGCTTTCTTCCGCCTTAGGAAATAATGAATTAACAATTCAAATTTTAGAAAACAGTCCACAACTAAATAAGCAATTTGACTTTGCTTATTTGGAGTATCTTTTGGGAATGTCCTATCTCTATAAATTAGATTTTGAGAAGTCAAAGCAAATGTTCCATCTTTTTCTTACTCGTTTTAAGGGAGAGAATTATATAAAATCTGCTTATCAGAAGTTAGCTTGGATTGCTTTTCTAGAAGGGAAAATTGAAAAGGAACTGATTTCTTTTGAAAAAGTAATTTCAGAAGGAAAAACATTAATTGATGAAGATAAAGTAGCTTTGAAAGATGCTGAGGAAAAGAAAATATCAGATCCTGTTTTGTTAAAAGCAAGATTGCTTTATGATGGTGGTTATTATGAAAAAGCTTTAAATGAAATATTTACTATTAATAATCCTGATAATTTACACTACAATTCTTGGATTGTTGAATATTATTATAGATTAGCTCGCATACAATCAAAACTGGGGAATGATAAACAAGAAGTAATTACTTATTATCAGAAAGCATTAAAAAAAGGAAAGGGTTCAAAAGGTTATTTTGAACCTATGTCAGCACTACAGATTGGCTTGATTTATGAAAAGCAAAATGATTTTAATCAAGCAGAAATCTACTTTAAAAAATGTCTTTCTATGAAAGATTTTGATTATGAAAGAGGAATTCATCAAAAAGCAAGAGCAGGTTTAGAAAGGATATCTAACTAATAACGCAAGCCAATTGTTACTAAGAAATTGTGCTTTGTTGAGGTAATAGTTGCAGCATCAACCAAATCAGAAGAATACATAAAATGCTCATCACTTTCTTCTGAGAATACATAAGCAAAATCAACAATAAAGTGCCCTTTATCTACTCCTAATCCAAATGAGAAACTTTTACTACCAAATTCAAAATTTGCTTTGTAGGGGCTTCCATAAAGGGCATAGCCAGCCCTAATACGGAATGGTTTGTATTTCATTTCCCCACCTAATCTGATATTAGTCGCTTTTGTATATAATGAATTGATTACTTCATTTTCATCTGAAAATTTATAAGAATCAGAATTAAATTTAGCAGAAGCATAATCCACTATTTCAATATCAGCAGTAATAAGCCATTGTTTTTTAATGTTGATGGCTACACTTCCTATTGCTTTCCATGGTGTTTTTAGTACATAATTAAAGTAACCAAATGGAGAAGATTGGTACATTGTTCCTAAAGTATCGTTCCATACAGCAGTCATTGCATTACTGTATTCATCTTCCATATCATAAAAAGTAGAAGAATGATATGCGCCACCAAACCTTACCCAATCGTTAAGACGAGCAATCACTCCTAATTTAAGGTTAAATCCTCTTCCAGTAGTTGTGAGCTCCTCATCATAATAAAAGCTTTCTAAATGAGCAGTAGTATCGGAAAATTCACTTTCGGTATAAGTTGATTTTTCATAATAATCAATACTAGGTATACCAATAGTTGCTCCCAAATAAATTTTATCTTCATAAGAAGTTCCAACAGATAAAACATATTCCCCTAAAGAGCCATTACTATTGATTACTTTTTCTTGCTTTTTTCTTGATGAGGAATTTAAATTCGAAATGTAGTTACCATTATCTATTGTATCCAATGGATCAAAAAGATAAGTATTCCAAGCCAAAAGTTCCGTAAAACCATTTAGATTATCTATTGTACTCCCCTGAGCGTTTGAAACAAAATTATCAATCATAGATGTGCTATTATTTTCTCCACTTATATAAGTTCTCTTTTTATAATTAGCAGTTCGGTTATAACCAAAAGCAAAGTTGAGGCGTTTCCATTCATTTCCACTTTTAGGAGAAGACATCACATAACCAAAATTGGAAAAGTTGGTATAGTATTTTTCATCTTCATTTCTTCCTCTACCAAAATATGTAGTAGCTACAACATTGCTAAGTGCTGGGGTGAATGTTAGTTCACTAAACTGATACAATCCTATTCCTGCTGGATTATAACTAAGAGTAGTAAAGTCTGCCCCTAAAGATCCATAAGCTCCAGCCATTGCTGAAAATCGTGCAGTACCTATAATATCATTTTGTGAGTATCTTAAGGCATCTATTTCAGTTTGTGCATTGGAATTATAGAAAAGCGAAACGCTTAATAAGGTGAAGAGTAGTTTTTGCATTTTGTTATTTTCTTGGTTTTACACTTCTATTGTTTGAGCCAGAAGATCCAGAATTCTTACTGTTTCCACCACTTCTTGTAGAACTTCCTTTTGAATTGTTATAACTTCTATTGGAACTAGATTTTGGGGCTGTGTATGACCTATTACTTTTAGAATTACCTTTTTTGTAAGAATTACTTTTGGTAGAGGATCTGTTACTATTACTCTTGTAGGTATTTGTTTTTACTCCTTTATTAGTAGAGGATTTTGTAGTATTTGATTTTGTGACAGTTCTGTTAGTATTTGTTTTTTCAATTCTGTTTGAGTTAGTTTTAATTGTTCTTGTGATAATTTTTTTATCTACCATTCTGTCAAATTTATTGTAAGTAGAATTTTTATTATTTGTAGCGTTTACCACACTTTTTACTGATCGATTACTATTTCCTCTAGAGGATAAAGAACCTCTTGGGCCATAATGAATGGAGTTATTGTCATAGCTGTTGTTATAGCTGTATGTATCATTGTTGTAATTATTATTGTATCCGTAATGATTATTATGCCCATAAGCATGATGATTGTAATGGCTATAATATGGAGAATAATAGCCAGAATATCCCCAACTATAAAAAGGAGAATAAAATGAATCGTAATAATGATAACCGTAATAGATACTCATTCCGCAATGATAAGGATTGTAAGAATACCAATAATAATCGGTATAAAGCCCTCCATAATATCCCATACTCCAAAGTGGTTGGTGGAATCGTCTTATTCTGGCAGAATAGGAGAAATCATAATAATCATCTGCCTCATAATAATCACCATAATAATTATTTACAATTGTGCCATCTTCAATAGTGTCGATATAGATTTCATCCTCTTGCTCTAGTTCAGTATTTTGCACAGTATAATCATCAAATTCAGCAAACTCATTAGGGCTCAAATAGTTTGCATCTTCATAGTGTTGCGTATAATAAACTGTTGTACACGAACTAAGAATAATTGCAACTAAAAACGAAAGAATTGTTGTTTTTTTCATGGCTTTATTTTTTAATTTGACCAAAGTAAACAAAGATAGTTTAATTTATTAAATTTGGCTTCTTAATTAGAGGAACGAAAAATACTTAGTAAAATTACAATTTTATAATTCAATGGCAAAAAACATCACAGCAAGAGATACCGATTATTCAAAATGGTATAATGATATTGTGCAGCAAGCTGATTTAGCTGAAAATTCAGGTGTTAGGGGTTGCATGGTTATTAAGCCCTATGGCTATGCTATTTGGGAAAAAATGCAAGCTGAATTGGACATAATGTTTAAAGCGACTGGTCATGTTAATGCCTATTTTCCACTTTTTATTCCAAAATCCTATTTTTCCAAAGAAGCAAGCCATGTGGATGGTTTTGCCAAAGAGTGTGCTGTTGTAACGCATTATCGGCTTAAAAATGCAGAAGATGGAAGTGGAATTGTGGTAGATAAGACTGCAAAATTGGAAGAAGAACTAATTGTTCGTCCTACTTCTGAAACCATTATATGGGATACTTACCGAAAGTGGATTCAATCCTACAGAGATTTACCTTTACTGATTAATCAATGGGCAAATGTTGTTCGATGGGAAATGCGTACTCGCCTTTTTTTACGTACAACAGAATTTCTTTGGCAGGAAGGCCACACAGCACATGCTACCGAGCAAGAGGCTATTGAAGAAACGATTAAAATCCTTGACATTTATGCTGATTTTGCAGAGCATTTTATGGCAATGCCTGTGGAAAAAGGCACAAAAACAGAAGGGGAAAGATTTGCTGGAGCTATAGAAACCTATTGTATAGAAGCGTTAATGCAGGATGGAAAATCCCTACAAGCTGGTACTTCTCATTTTTTAGGACAGAATTTTGCGAAAGCTTTTGATGTGAAATTTGCTACAAAAGAAGGGGGGCAAGATTTTGTCTGGGCATCTTCCTGGGGGGTTTCTACTCGTTTGATGGGAGCATTAATAATGACCCATTCGGATGATAATGGTTTGGTTTTACCACCAAAACTGGCTCCATTTCAAGTGGTGATTGTGCCTATTTACAAAGGAGAGGAGCAATTAAAATTGGTATCACAGCAAGCGAATAAAATAAAAGCTGCTTTGGAAAACAAAAGTATTTCAGTAAAATATGATGACAGAGACATCCATAAACCTGGCTGGAAATTTGCTGAATACGAACTAAAAGGTGTGCCTATTCGCTTAGCGATTGGGCAGAGGGATTTAGAAAATGGAACAATTGAAGTTGCTAGAAGAGATACTTTAGAAAAAGAAATCCTGCAAATAGCTGAAATTGAAACTAAAATTAAGCATTTGTTAGAGAATATCCAGAGCAATTTGTATAAGAAAGCACTTAGCCGCACAGAAGAGAAAACCTATAAAGTAGATACCTTTAAGGCATTTAAAGATTTGATTGAGAAAGGAGGATTTGTTTGGGCGCATTGGGATGGAACGAACGAAACAGAAGAAAAAATAAAACAGCAAACAAAAGCTACGATTCGGTGTATTCCATTAGAGAAAACTGAAGAATCGGGTGAATGCGTTTATAGTGGAAAGCAATCCAAACAGAGAGTATTATTTGCAAAAGCTTATTAGAACCCATTTTGAAATGGAGAAAGAGATAATAGATTTATTAAAACAAAAAGCATGCACAAAACAAGATGTTTACCGAAAAACACAATCTGTTTTTGCTGATTTGCAAAAGCTACTGAAAGCAAAAGCAAGCAATTTGACAAAAAAAATTGCTAGCAAAGATAAATGTGTTAAGGTTTTGTATTCCTCCAAAGGGAAGTTTGAAGCACAATTGAAATTTTCTGGTGACACGCTTGTTTTCCACATGCATTCCAATGTTTTTGATTTTCCATCCAAGCATGAAATTCATAAAACAAAATATGTGAAAGAAGATAACTTAAGAAGTTTTTGTGGAGTTATACATGTCTATAATTTCCTTTCGGACTCTTTAAAATACAACAGAATGAATGATGAGGGCTATCTGATTGGAAGGATTTTTATCAATAAAGATTCACACTTTTTTGTAGAGGGAGATAAACAATTAGGGTTTTTGTTTAATGACTTTGTGAATCAGAGAATAAATAAAACGGAGTTAGATAATATTATAAATTCGGCAATAATCTATTCTTTAAATTTCGATTTACAAACACCGAATATTAATGATGTAAATGTGGTTTCTGTTCATCAGATTCTGGAGATGAATGAGAACCAAAAAATAAGAACGGCAAAGCGTTTGGGCTACAAATTTTCTTTTGAAAAATAAATCGTTTGCAACTGTTTGCTAAAAATGAAAAATAGTATAGATTTGCAAACTGTTTTTTTGAAAAATGGCCCGTTCGTCTAGTCAGGTCAGGACGCCAGGTTTTCATCCTGGTAACAGGGGTTCGAATCCCCTACGGGCTACTAAAATATTTTAATTATGGCAAATCATAAATCTGCAATCAAACGAATTAGACAATCTGAAAAAAGAAGATTATTTAATAAATACTTTCATAAAACTGCAAGAAATGCAGTTAGAAAGTTAAAAGTATTAACTTCCAAAAAGGAAGCAGCTGATCTATTTCCTAAGGTAGTAGCTATGCTCGATAAATTAGCAAAAAGGAATATTATTCATAAGAATAAAGCCTCTAATTTGAAATCAAAATTAGCTAAATATCTAAGCTCACTATCCTAAAAAGGGAATTATTTTTTAAAGAATAAAAGGCTTAGCCCAACAGGGTCAAGCCTTTTTTTATTATTTTTATTCGCAAATTAAATCATTAAAATTTCAAATACAGATGCTACTTATCTACACACCCAAAATAACTTCCAGGCATAAGTATATTTTTAAGCTTTTTTTTAATGAAATTTATCAAATTAAATTTCAGATAACCGAGAGAGAGGATGAATTTAAGGCATTTGATGCGGCAAAATTGAATTATTCCAATACTAGTTTTGAGGATGAGATCTTCATTGAAAGTATAGGATTGTTAAATGAAAAGGGAATCAATCAGCAGGATATAAATGTGAGTCCCCAAAATAATATCCCTGCTTTTTTTCAATCACAATCTGATAGTAGTATGGGTTTTGATGTTTTTTCTGCAAGTTTTTATTTAGTGAGTCGGTATGAAGAATATTTACCTTCTGTAAAAGATATTCATCAGAGGTTTCAAGCAGAAAATTCTTTAGCCTACAAACATGATTTTCTGCAAAAGCCATTAATCAATATTTGGGCAAATTCATTAATGCAAAAGATTAAACAAAAGCACCCTGATTTAGAGGTGATCTCTCCTACTTATAATTACATTTCCACTATTGATATTGACAATGCTTTTTATTATTTGGAAAAAGGATTTGTTCGCTCATTAGCTGGGTTTTTTGCCTCTCTTTTCAATTTTGATTTTAATGGTATTCAGCAAAGGTTTGCTGTCCTTTCAGGCAAAAAGAAAGACCCTTACGATACTTATGATACTCAACTAAAATTGCAGAAAGAATATAATTTAAAAGTTATTTATTTTATTCTTTTGGCCGATTATGGATTAAACGACAAAAATATTTCTTTTACAAAAAGGAAGTTTCAACTTCTAATAAAACGCCTAGCCGATTACGCCTCAATTGGCATTCATCCTTCCTATGGCTCAAACACTAATTTTGCTAAATTACCCAAAGAAATAAAGCGATTGGAAGGGATTACAAAAAGGGAAGTTACTAAAAGCAGACAGCATTTCTTAAAGCTCACGATTCCTGAAACGTACAATCAATTAGTAGATCTTGGAATAAGGGATGATTATACTATGGGCTTTGCTTCTGCAATTGGTTTTCGTGCCAGTATTTGCTCGGCTTATACCTTCTATAATTTAGACACAGAAACCATTCTCCCCATAAAAATTCACCCTTTTGCTGTGATGGATGCTACGCTATTCTATTATCTAAAATTGTCCCCTGCAAAATCCATTGCTCAAATCTCTGCATTAATTGAAGAAGTAAAAAATGTAAATGGCACCTTTATTTCGCTTTGGCATAACGATACTTTCAGCAATTACAAACAATGGGAGGGCTGGGAAAGCGTTTACAAGGAAATGATTAAAGTGGCACAATCGTGATTAAGCTTTATGCAAATAATAAAATTGATAAAAGAAAATGGGATAGCTGTGTGGCGGATTCCCAAAATGAATTGATTTATGCTTACACTTGGTATTTGGATATTGTTTCACCTAATTGGTCTGCTTTAGTTAAAGAGGATTATAAAGCTATTTTTCCATTACCAATAAAGAAGAGATTGGGAATTTCTTACATTTCTCAACCTTTGTTTACCCAAAAATTAGGGTTATTTTCTGTTAATGATTTAGAGGATGTGAAATCTTTTTTGAAAGCTATTCCAAAAAAAGTATGGATAAGGAGTTTGCAAATTCATAATCAATTAGATAATGCCAAAATAAAAGATAATTTTGAATTAGATATTTCTGATGATGTTGAAGAGGTTAGAAAAAAATACTCTCAGAATGTGAAAAGAAATTTGAAAAAAGCTGCACAGCACGATTTGCAAATAAAAAAGTGTGAAAGCAGTGCACTCATTCAATTATTTAAAGAAAATAAAGCAAAAGAAGTTGCAGAATTAAACAGCAAAGCTTATTCTACATTATTAGAGTTATTAGATAAAATACATCAAAAAGAAAAAGGAAGTTGTTTGGGGGTGTATAAAGAAGGAAAGCTAATAAGTGCAGCCTTTTTTACCAATTGCCTTAAAAAGTCTGTTTTTTTGTTTTCAGCATCTAACAAAACTGCAAAGGAAATAGGGGCAAACCATTTTTTAATTGACACTTATATTGAAAATTTTAAGAAAGATTCCTTAATTTTGGACTTTGAAGGTTCAATGATTCCTTCCTTGGCACGATTTTACGCTTCATTTGGGGCAGAGAAAAAATGCTATTATTTAATAGAGAAGATATAAAAAATGAGAACAATTCACTTAGGAAAACAGAATTCTATTTTCAATCACTTTATTCGAGAGATAAGAGATGTAGAAATTCAAAATGATGCTATGCGTTTTAGAAGAAATATTGAAAGAATTGGGGAGATTTTTGCTTATGAAATCAGCAAAGAAATGGAGTATAAAAGCAAAGATATCACTACTCCCCTTGGTATTTCAACAGAAAGTTTAATGACAGAAAAACCAGTTCTTGCTACCATTTTAAGAGCAGGATTGCCTTTGCATCAAGGATTTTTAAACTACTTTGATAGTTCCGATAATTGTTTTATTTCAGCTTATCGAAAACATAAAAAGAATGGTGATTTTGAAGTAAAGATTGAATATATGTCCTCTCCTAATCTAGATGATGAAACCATTATTTTATGCGATCCAATGTTAGCGAGTGGCTCTTCCATGATTTTAGCAATGGAAGCTATAATGAGCAAAGGAAACCCAAAACATATTCATATTGTTGCAATTATTGCATCTGCAGAAGGAGTGGATTATGTAAAAGAGAATATTCCCATGCAAAATTGCACCCTTTGGCTTGGAGGGGAAGATGCTGAAATGACTGCACAATCCTATATTGTCCCAGGACTTGGAGATGCAGGTGATTTGGCTTTTGGTGAGAAGATTTAAATGAAAATTAGACATATCTTTTTCGATTTAGACAGAACACTTTGGGATTTCGAAACCAATTCCCATAGCACATTAGAGGAATTATTTTCCACATTTCATTTAAAAGAGAAAGGAATCCCAAATGCAGATAAATTTATCCAAATTTACAAAGCACATAATGAAAAATTGTGGGGACTTTACAGAGTTGGAGAAATTTCACAAAAAGACTTAAGAAGAGAACGATTTCAAAGGGCATTATCTGATTTTGGAATACAGAATTCTGTTCTTGCAGCAGCAATTGGGGAACAATATATTTCCATTTGTCCTAAAAAAAATCAATTATTTCCATCTAGTACAGAAGTGTTGGATTATCTTTTTGGTAAATATAAACTACACATCATTACAAACGGATTTCATAAAGTGCAGCATGTAAAATTAAAGCATGCCAATTTGACAAAATACTTTGATTCTATTATTACTTCTGAGCAAATTGGAGTAATGAAGCCAAATCCTAAAATATTTGAGTTTGCCTTAGAAACTGCAAATGCAAGATCAAGCGAAAGTGTTTATGTTGGAGATGATTTGAAAGTAGATATTATTGGCTGTCAAAATCTCGGAATAGATGGTATATATTTTAATCCGAATAGTGAAAAGCATACTGAAAAAGTTGCTTTTGAAATTAGTTGTTTGAGTCAGTTAAAGGAAATATTTTAAACCCTCCTTTTTCTAGATCTTTCCAGAAATTTGGATAGGATTTACTTACAACTTCTGCATTATTGATTTGTATTTCTCCAAATTTTAAAGATAAAGGAGCAAAACTCATAGCCATTCTATGGTCCTTATAAGTTTCAATTATTTTAGAAGAAGTGAGCTTTATTAGTTCCTTTTCTACTGCATCTATTCTATTTGTTTCTTTATCCTTTAAGGTTTGTATTCCTTTTATTTCCGGATTATTATTTACTGCAAAAAGCGTGCATTTTAGTGGTTGATATAAATCAGGTATTGCTAATAAGTTGATGTGTTTTGGAAAATTAATATTCTTGTTTTTTGTCAGGATTAAAGTGTTATTTTCAGAAACAGAAGAGACTCCCAACTTCTTGAAAATAGCAGTTGCTTTTTTATCTCCTTGAATAGATTTTTCAGAAAGTCTGTATAGTTTAATGTTACAACTTTTAGAAAGAGCTGCTATCTCAAACCAAAATGTTGCTGCAGACCAATCCGATTCTACTTCAAAGTTTTTAGCAATATAATTTTGAGGTTTTACTTCAATTGTGTTACCATTCCAACTACTCTCTCCTCCAAATTCTTGCATGAGTTTCAAAGTCATGTTGATGTAAGGTTTCGAAACAATTTCACCCTCAATTTTAAGATTTAATCCATTTTTTAGAGTTGGAGCAATTAGTAGTAAAGCCGAAATAAATTGAGAACTAACACTCCCATCAATGGTGATTTTTCCTCCTCTCAAATCTTTTCCTATTATCTTTAATGGAGGGCCCCCCTCTTTTTCTGTATATTTTATTTTTGCACCTAAACTTTGTAATGCCCCAACCAGTTCTATAATGGGTCTTTCTTTCATTCTATCAGTTCCAGTTAAAATACATTCCTTTCCTTCTCTTATAGCAAGATAAGCAGTTAAGAAACGAAAAGTAGTGCCGGCTGCACCAACATCAATAGTTTTGGTATTATTAACTAATGCTTTTTGTAAACTAATTGTATCATCAGAATCTGATAGATTTTCTATTGTAAAGTTTTCTTTACAAAGCGCTTGAATTATTAGTAATCGATTTGAGATACTTTTTGATGAGGGTAAATCTATTTCACAATTTACTACTTTAGTGGGATGTGAAACCTTATAATTCATTATCTGAGAACAAGTTATCTATCGTGCAATCTCCTATTTCTTTTAATAAAGAGAGATTAATTTTCTCATCAAGGTTCTTCTTATCATTTCTCATCAAGGTTAAAAGTTCTGATTTTGATGGAAAATGTGGTAATTGAAAGTTAGATAATATATAATTTTTAATCTGATTCTTATCTGAATCTGTCAAACTTGAAAGTTCAGATTCTAGAATTATTCCCATAAAAATTGCTTCACCATGGAGAATAGGAGTTCCTTTTTGTATGTAATAGCTTTCAATGGCATGTCCGAAAGTATGCCCAAAATTAAGTTTCTTTCTTTCACCATCTTCTTTTGGATCTGTAAGAACGATATTATTCTTAATATTAACAGAGATTTCTATAATATCTTTCCAATTCAAATCATTAAATGAACTATTTCTAATTGTTTCCCATAAGTTTTTATCTGAAATAAGTGCGTGCTTTACAACTTCTCCAAACCCTGATCTCAACTGATTATCTGGTAATGTGTCTAAAAATTTTGGATTAATAATAACTGATTTTGGATTCGAAAAAAGTCCCACCTGATTTTTTAGTCCATTAAGATCAATTCCTAATTTACCACCAACTGACGCATCAACCATTGCAAGAAGAGTAGTTGGAATCTGAATAAAATCAATCCCTCTTTTGTATGTAGAAGCACAAAAACCACCCATATCTCCAATTACTCCTCCGCCTAGATTTATCAATAAGGAATTTCTATCAAAATGATGTTCTGATAGTTTATTCCAAATGAAATTACAATTAGCAATAGTTTTATTTTGTTCCCCTGAAGGAATCTCAATTATTGTAGAGTTTTTCAGTTTTGGATGTTTGTTCAGGCAATCTCTTTTAGTGTTTTTATCCACTAGAATTGCAACCTTGGAATAAGATGAAACATCTAATTTGGAGAGGGAATTATCGCCAATCCAAACAGTATAGTTGTCTGAAATTATTTCTTTCACTCAGTAATTTCTACAATAGGATTTCCTGTGCAACCATTAGGATATGAAGTGCCCAAAATAGTGCTTATGCTTGGAGCGATATCACGAATATTTACTCTTCTATCGGTAGTTCCTTTTGTGATATTGCCTCCCCAAAAGATAAGAGGAACATGCGTGTCGTAACTATAAGATGTTCCATGAGTGGTACCGCCATTTTCCCAATATTTACTGATCCATCCTGTTTGCAAAGCCACCATCACATCTCCTGATCTTTTTTGGTTGTACCCTCTTTGAATAAGGGAATGGAAGGAACTCTGGTATTCATTATTGTGCATCTTTTTGGCTGTAAAAGTATTTTTTATTCCATCAATATTCAACAAGAAATCCGCACAAATTTGTTGCACATTTTCTAGTGTTAATCCTTTTTCATTTATTAAAACATGATTCAAAAATAATTGGTTGTTAGAATAATTTTTCACCCATTCTCCCTCTCCAAGAGTTGAGGCTAAACGAACTTTTAAGCTATCAATCATTGGAGTACTTTCAAAATATCCTGCTGGAATTTTTCGCTCCAAAAGTTCCTTTGGCTCAGAGACTACTCCATGGTCAGCAGTAAGGAAAAGGATTACATTTTCAAAGCCCACTTTGCTCTCAATGCTTTTCAAAAGTTTGGCAATGTCCATATCTAATTTAATATAAGTATTTACAAGCTCAGGAGCGTGTGGGCCATACTGATGTCCGATATAATCTGTGGAAGAATAACTGATAAATAGGCAATCGGTTGTTTTGTTTCCCCCCAACTTTTCTTCTTTCAGAATACGGATAGCCAAATCATTCAAGATAGTATTTCCAAAAGGCGTTTTTTTGATAGCACCTCTACCATTTATTCTCAGAAGAGTATCTAAATTATGAGTGAATTCATTTTTGACTTTCCATATTCCACTCATGTATTTTGAGATCTTATCTCTTGTATTTTCTTCTTCTACCCATACCGGTAATTCATCCATATAATAAGAAGACGTAATCCATTTACCATCACTATCCATCCAATAAGCTGCATTTGCTGCATGTCCTGCGGGTAAGATTGCTCCCCTATCTTTTAATGAGATACCTATCACTTTACTTTCGTTACTGAATAGTTTTAACTCATCTGCAAAAGTAGTAGTAAGCATATGATGCGGAGACATCTTGCCATCTGCAGAAACAACATCTACATTTTTTCGATCACAATTACAAACTGTGTGCATCTCTCCGTCTCCTGCACAATAAATATATTCTCCAGAATTTTTATCGTACCAATCGTTTGCAATAATTCCATGAACGGCAGGAGTAGTTCCAGTAAAAATAGATGCATGGCCAGGACCAGTATAAGTAGGCGCATAACCAAACTGACAATTACGGAAAAAGTGCCCTTCATTAATTAGTTTCTTGAAACCATCATCTCCAAAATCATTCCAAAAACGATAAATATAATCGTAACGCATTTGATCCACCACAATACCAACTACCAGTTTTGGTTTTTCTTGTGAGAAAGATCTCAGTCCTAAAAAAAGGAGTAATATGATCAGTATTTTCTTCATTTCCAATATTTTTTAGATTGAAGCGCAGCAATAGAAAGAATGACAGCTACAACAACATCAGCAATAGGGGGAACACTAGGCCAGCCAAAGTTCCAAACACAAACTAATATCAGCCATACGATCCAAATTAATAACTTTTTTGAACGATCAGAAGGAGATCCGAACCAAAATATACGCAAAAGTCCTATTATAACTAATAAGATTCCTATAAAATTAGGTATTATTGGTAGAGCAAGGAAAATAACTGCTCCAGCAATTACTAGGATTAAATTGAATATATTGCTATTTTTCTTTATTTTATTTTGCTCCATAATATTCTAATTATCTTATGTGAATGTAGAAATTTAAATTTTAAATCTTAATAATTTATAGGCTAGCAAACTTACAAAAAGTCCCCAAAACATACCACCTAAGATATCGAGTGGGTAATGAACTCCTAGATAAACTCTACTGAAGCCAATCAGAACTGCCCAAGAAAAAAGATGAACAAATCCCCAAAAATGTCTAAAAAGTAATGCAATAAAGAATGCAAGAGCAAAACAGTTAGAAGTATGTGAAGAAATAAAGCCAAAAGGACCACCACATCCATCAACAACTCTTATCCCTTCTAAGATATGACATGGCCTTTCTCTTTGGAAAACTTCTTTAAAAAGATGAACGCTACCAAAATCTGCTAGAAAAATTAGTAATCCTAAAGCGATTAATATTTTTAAGAACTGATTTGAAAATCGTTTGTAAATTAAATAAAGAATGTAAATATAAAGTGGAATCCAAAACCATTTGGAAGAAATAAGAATCATTACCTCATCCATCTGCTCCCATCCTAAGGAATTGATTAGCCTAAAAAGATATTCATCTATTTTCTGTAGTTCTTCCATTACGGATTAAGTTTTTTCCAGATTAAATCCTTTAATTCTGTAAGTCCTTCTTGTGCAACTGAGGAGATGAAAAGAGATGGTAAATCAGTTGGTAGTTCTTTTGCTATTTCTGCCTTCAACTCTTCATCTAACATATCCGATTTGCTGACTGCAAGTATTCTATCTTTATCTAAAAGTTCAGGATTATATTTTTTAAGCTCTCCTAGAAGTATTTCATATTCCTTAGCAATATCATCTGTATCAGAAGGCACCAAAAATAGGAGGGTGGAGTTGCGCTCAATATGCCTGAGAAATCTTAAGCCCAATCCTTTCCCTTCAGCAGCACCCTCAATAATGCCTGGGATATCCGCCATAATAAAGGATTTATGATTCCTGTATGATACTATTCCTAAATTTGGAACCAAAGTAGTAAAAGGATAATTTGCAATCTCCGGTTTTGCAGCAGAAACAACTGAAAGTAAAGTTGATTTTCCCGCATTGGGAAAGCCTACTAAACCAATATCTGCCAGTACTTTCAATTCCAAAATAAACCAATCTTCTATTACATCAATTCCGGGCTGTGCGTATCTTGGTGATTGATTGGTGGGCGATTTGAAATGGGAGTTTCCTCTGCCTCCCATACCGCCTTTCACCATTACAAACTCTTCTCCATGATTTGTAATCTCACAAAGAATTTCTCCCGTTTCAGCATCTTTTGCAATAGTACCTAGAGGCACATCAATAATCTGATTTGCCCCATCTTTTCCGTGTTTGTGATTACCACTACCAACTCCACCATGTTCTGCAAAAATATGTTTTTTGTACCGTAAGTGTAAAAGTGTCCACATTTGCTGATTACCTCTAAGAATTATGTGTCCACCATCACCACCATCACCACCATCTGGACCACCTTTTGCAGTAGTTTTATCCCTTAAAAAGTGAGCAGAACCTTGACCTCCTTTCCCAGAACGGCAAAAGATTTTGACATAATCTACAAAGTTGGAATTTTTAACTTTCATCTGTTTTATAAAGTATCAATTACTTGATTTAATTTGCTAGCAATCTCATCTACTGAACCAACACCTTCAATTTCAGAAAGTTTATTTTGTGCAGAATAGTACTCTTTTAAAGGAGCAGTTTTAGTATTATATTCGTTTATTCTGTTGGCAATAATTGCTTCATTTTTATCGTCCGCACGCCCAGAGTTTTTTCCTCTTTCCAATAATCTTCTGATGAGTTCTGCATCCTCTACTTTTAAAGAAAGCATGGCTGAGATAGCCGTTCCCTTTTCTGCTAATAGATTGTCCAAAGCAGTGGCTTGTGCGGCTGTTCTTGGGAAGCCGTCAAAAATAAATCCGTTTACATTTGGGTTATTGTCCAATTTGGAAGAAATCATACCAATTACCACTTCATCAGGAACCAAATCCCCTCTGTCCATCAGTGCTTTTGCTTCCAACCCTAAGGTAGTTCCTGCTGTAATTTCGCCTCTTAAAATATCACCTGTGGATAAATGCACTAAATTGTATTTATCAATCAGTAGGTTCGATTGTGTTCCTTTCCCGGCACCAGGAGGGCCAAATAATACTAAGTTTAACATTGTTTTTATTCGTTTTTGAGTTTATAAATATGTGGCAGGTTACGGCCAAGTTCATCATAATCCAACCCATATCCTACAACAAAATCATTAGGGATTGATTTTCCAATAAATTCGATATGAATATCTTTTGTGTAAGCATTAGGTTTAAATAATAAGGTTGCAACTTTAATATCTGCTACATTTTCTTTTTTAAGTAATTTTATAATTTTCTCTAAAGTAATCCCTGTATCTACAATATCTTCTAAAACAACAATATTTCTTCCTGATATATTATCTGCTATGCCAATAAGTTCATTCACCTCTCCAGTTGTTTCAGTACCTGAGTAGGATGATAATTTTATAAAAGAGATTTCCGTATTAGGGATAGTGATTTTTCTCATTATATCTGCTGCAAATAAAAATGTTCCATTCATTACCGCAATAAAAAGCGGATTCTTTATTCTGCTATTATTTATAGCATTAGCAACAGAATGTACCATTGCTGCAATTTCAGTTTCTGGAATAAAAATCTCAAATGTTTTATCTTTTAAATTAATTCCATTCATTGTTATTCTATTGTTTTAATTCTTGTTTTTTTGATATTTTTTTCTTTACAAATCTAATTATGATGATTGGAATAATAATCACTAATAACCAGAAAGAAATAATTAACGGCATCCAAGAATCAGTTGAAGG
>Ga0207984_1000099_pt1 | contig 49309 bp, 49 predicted proteins | sample ETNtaG_30_FD_185760 | JGI IMG/M metagenome (GOLD analysis project Ga0207984, IMG submission 185760) | Marine microbial and viral communities from oxygen minimum zone, Eastern Pacific Ocean - ETNP201306PF43B (SPAdes) (version 2) | ecosystem: Environmental > Aquatic > Marine > Oceanic ...
GCCGGGGTCATCACAATGGCCTTGATGGATATTAAGGTCGACTACTGGCAGCGGCAAATGAGAGGCCATAAGCGCAGTTGCAAGTGACGGGTTGTGAATAATGTCTGGAAGAAATAACCGGGATAGTGTTTGGCCACTACAATTAGGGCCTAAGTCGGAGCATGACATGGCAGCTAACTCCAATCAAATCATAATCCCGGTGCCTCCCCGTATCGGCCGTCCCGGCGTGGCCAAGCGACATTGAGTACCATGCGCTGCCAGGATTTTCAATACGACCTGCCTGAACAGTTGATTGCGCAGCGGCCCTTGGCCGAGCGCTCGGCGAGCCGCTTGATGGTCGTCCCGAATTCAGATGCGCCAGTCGAGAACCTCAAATTCTCAGATCTTCCTCAAGTGCTTCAGCCCGGAGATCTGCTTGTCTTTAATGACACGAGAGTACTCAAGGCTCGACTGTTGGCACGCAAGTCAGAGACCGGTGGTGCGGTTGAAATTCTGATCGAACGATTACTGGGCGATTCGAAATGCCTGGCGCAGATAGGATCGAACAAGCCAGTCAGAGTCGGGACAAAGCTGACCACGGCGGGTGGCCGGCCACTCGGGGTTGAAGCAGAAACGTCGGGGTTCAAGATATTGGTCTCGTTAAGCGAAGTTCCTATGTGCAGCATTCTGACCGAGGAGGGCCGGGTCCCTTTGCCCCCTTACATCAAGCGAAAAGCAGAAGAATATGACCAGGATCGTTATCAGACAGTTTACGCTCGGGTGCCTGGTGCCGTGGCAGCGCCGACGGCGGGTCTCCACTTCGATCAGGCGTTACTCGCCCGTCTCGGCTCTCGAGGCATTGATTCGGCGTTCGTCACGCTTCACGTCGGGGCAGGCACCTTTCAGCCCTTGAGAGGCGAACGCATAGAATGTCATCGGATGCACAGGGAATGGATGTCGGTGGGTCAGCAGGCCATTGATGCCATACGGAGGACACGCCAATCAAGTGGTCGCGTCGTTGCAGTGGGCACGACGGTGGCCCGCGCCCTGGAAAGCGCGACGCGGTCGGGTGCACTTGCGGCCCAGGAAGGTGAGACCGGCATTTTCATCACACCAGGTTATCGTTTTCGAGTGGTTGATCTGCTCGTCACAAATTTTCACTTGCCGCGCTCTACCCTGTTAGTCATGGTCAGTGCCTTCGCCGGCACGAAGAGGGTGCTCGATGCTTACAGGCATGCGGTCAAGGAAAGCTATCGCTTTTACAGCTACGGTGATGCGATGCTGCTGACAAAAGCGGAGACTCTGTAATGCAGTTTACAGTCACTGCGACGGACGGTAACGCCCGCCGGGGCACTATCATATTCTCACGCGGCGAGGTGGAGACGCCAGCGTTCATGCCGGTCGGCACGGGCGGGGCGGTCAGAACTGTGGCGCCTGAAGAGGTTGCCGAGAGTGGCGCCAGGGTCATCCTTGGCAACACCTTTCACTTGATGCTGCGGCCAGGCACCCAAGTGATCAAGGCCCACGGCACCCTGCATGACTTTATGCACTGGTCGGGTCCCATACTGACTGATTCTGGTGGTTTCCAAGTCTGGAGCCTGGCGGATTCCCGCAATATCACTGAACAGGGGGTCACATTTCGCTCCCCATTCGATGGTTCCAAGGTCTATCTGGGGCCCGAGGAATCAATGTCGGTACAGCAAGATTTGGGCTCGGATGTCGTTATGGTCTTTGACGAGTGCACGGCGTACCCCACGACTTATGAGAACGCGGAATCATCAATGAACAGGTCATTGCGCTGGGCCAGGCGCTGTCGTGATGCACACGGTGGCGAAGATCAGGCCCTGTTTGGGATCGCGCAGGGTGGAATTTATCCGGAACTCAGGATTCGTTCGCTCGAGGCTTTAGAAGAGATAGGCTTTGATGGTTATGCTCTGGGCGGGCTTTCCGTGGGAGAGCCAGCCGAGCAGATGCACAGTGTTCTGGAACAGATCACACCCCAGATGCCAGGTGGGAGTCCTCGTTATCTGATGGGTGTCGGAAGGCCGGAGGATATTCTCACCGGTGTTCGATCTGGTATCGATCTTTTCGACTGTGTTCTGCCGACCCGCAACGCCCGTAATGGCTGGCTCTACACCCGGGATGGAATCGTTAGACTGAAGAATTCTGCTAATCGTACGAACACGAATCCCATTGAAGAAGATTGCCGGTGCCCCGCTTGTATCAGCTACAGTCGGAGTTATCTTCGACACCTGTTCACTACCAGTGAGAGCCTTGGAAAGCGCCTCTGCACGCTGCACAACCTGTGGTTTTTTGGAGCCTTGATGGAAGACATCCGCGGCGCCGTGGCGACAGGAACGCTGGATTCGTTCAGTCGGGCCTTCCTCGAGAGTTACCTCGGAGGGGGGGCGGATGTGGCATAATCGGGCGCTTTTCTAGCTAAAGACCGGGTATTCTGCAATGAGTTTCCTGATATCAGATGCATGGGCACAAATAGGCGGCGAAGGTGGCGGTGGGCTGCTCAGCTTGGCGCCATTGGTCATCATCTTTGTCCTTTTCTATTTCCTGCTGATTCGCCCCCAGCAGAAGCGGGCTAAGCAGCATAAAGAGATGGTGGCGTCGATCAAGAAGGGTGATGACGTTGCCACGAACGGTGGCTTGCTGGGCAAAGTGGTAGATCTGGATGACAACTTCGTATCTCTGGAGATCGCCAAGGGTGTCAACGTCAAGGTGCAGCGGCCGTCGATTGCCCAGATGATTCCCAAGGGCGCAGCAGACTCCACCTGACAGGCTAACGATGCATAACCACTATCCCTGGTGGAAGTGGCTGATCATCGCACTGGTGATCGTGCCGGGGCTGTTCTACGCGCTGCCGAATCTGTTCGGGGACGATCCGGGTATACAGATTCGCGGCTCACGAGGCACATCGTTGTCATCGGCCGATTTCAAGCGCGTCAAGTCGGTGCTCGATGGATCGATCGAACTCAGGTCGGCGATTCTCGACGATAAGGGCATCAATCTGACTTTTGTCAGTCCGGATGATCAGCTCAAAGCGAGGGATCTGCTCGAGGTTGAACTCGGAAACCGCTACACCATTGCCCTGACACTGCTGTCAGCGGCGCCGGATCTTTTTGCCCGGATTGGCTCGAAACCGATGTACCTGGGGCTGGACCTGCGTGGTGGTGTACATTTCCTGATGGAAGTAGACATGGAAAGCGTGATGCGACGCGCAGAAGAACGCTACGTTGCTGATCTTCGGGCTGCGTTGCGCAATGAGAAGCTGCGTTACAAAGAGGTCAGGCGACAACCCGGCGGTGCGATAAGCATTCGGTTACGAAACCCGGGCGACCTCGAGGCGGCTGTGCGGACCGTAAAACAGCAGTTTCCTGGGCTTGATATTCAGCAGGTCGAGGATTCCGGGGAACAGCAACTTCGGGGCACGCTGAGCCCTTCCGAGACGCAGGATCTATCCGAATTTGCCTTGACGCAGAACATTACTGCCCTCCGGAACCGGATTGACGAACTCGGTGTAGCCGAGCCGGTCGTCCAGCGGCAGGGTGAGCGCCGGATCGTGGTTCAGCTGCCCGGTGTTCAGGATACGGCCCGCGCCAAGCGTATTCTCGGTCGGACGGCCACGCTGGAGATGATGCTGGTCGACGAGGAGCACAGTCTGGATGCTGCTGTGGGGGGTAAAGTTCCGCCCGCCTCCAAGCTTTATCGGATGCGCGACGATCGGCCGATCCTTCTGAAAAAGCGTGTGATCTACTCCGGGGAGAACATCGTCGACGCGGCCGCCAGTATCGACACGCAGAGCGGCGGGCCGATCGTCAGTATCAGCCTGGATGCGGTTGGAGCCAGAATCAACCAGCGCATTACCGGTGACAATATCGGTAAGCGGATGGCGGTTGTCTACATAGAACTGCGTTCCACGGCCAAGACAGATGCTGACGGTCGTCTGGTCATTGGGGATGATGGAAAGGCGCTCAGGATCAAGGAGCGAATCGAAGAGGTCATTACGGCACCGGTAATTCGCGACCAACTTGGTAAACGTTTCCAGATCGAGGGTCTCGACAGTGTTAATGAGGCTCGTGACCTTGCGTTGCTTCTTCGCGCAGGAGCTCTTGCCGCTCCGGTCGAGATCATCGAAGAGCGAACTGTCGGCCCCAGTCTTGGTAAGGCCAACATCGATCAGGGGTTTCGGTCGGTTATTGTCGGTTTCGTGCTGGTGTTGGTTTTCATGTTCCTGTACTACCGGGCGTTTGGCCTGTTTGCAAACGTAGCTCTGGCGCTTAACCTTGTGCTGATCGTGGCGGTGTTGTCTTTGTTTCAGGCGACACTGACACTGCCAGGCGTAGCAGGCATCGTGCTGACGGTTGGTATGGCAGTCGACGCAAACGTGCTGATATTCGAGCGGATCCGCGAAGAGATACGGAACGGGAATTCTCCGCAGGCCAGTATCCATCTGGGCTATGACAGGGCTCTTTCTACAATCGTCGATGCCAACATCACGACCCTGATCGCAGCGGTTGTATTGTTCAATTTCGGTACAGGCCCGATCAAGGGGTTTGCAGTAACACTCAGCATCGGTATTTTGACTTCGATGTTTACGGCAATCATGGTGACGCGGGGTCTGGTCAACCTTCTGTACGGTGGCAAGCGGGTAAAAAAGCTAGCGATCTAAGGCGAGTTATGGAATTTCTTAAGCGAGACACACGACTTGATTTTCTAGGTTGGCGAAAACAGGCAGTCCTGGCATCGCTAGTTGTCATTGCGATCGGACTGGTGTCGCTTTTCTTCCGGGGCCTGAACTTCGGTATCGATTTCACTGGTGGGACGCTGGTTGAAGTCTCTTATGCCGAGACGGTAGACGCAAACGAGATCCGGGCGAATCTGCGAAATGCAGGATTTGACGATGTCATTGTTCAGTATTTCGGGACCTCCCGCGATGTCATGATTCGACTCCCGGCCAATAGTGCGACCAACGCTGCTGAGACCAGTAGCCTGATCATGGCATCCCTAAGAGCACCGTTCTCGGAAACTCTGGCGGACAGTCCGGAGGGGAAAAACCAACGCTGCGTGACAGCCAGCAATCAATCCCAGGATTGCCACGTGCAGATGCGGCGTGTCGAGTTTGTCGGTCCCCAGGTGGGTGACGAATTAACGGAGGATGGCGGCCTGGCCATGCTGTACGCATTGATCGGGATCCTGGCTTACGTAGCGTGGCGGTTCGAGTGGCGTTTCGCCTTGGGGGCCGTCACGGCCCTTGTTCATGACGTGGCGATCACGATAGGGTTCTTCTCTTTAACCGGTCTTGAGTTCTCTCTGCCGGTACTTGCTGCGGTACTGGCGGTAATTGGATATTCGTTGAACGACACAATTGTTGTGTTTGACAGAATACGGGAGAATTTCCGCAAGATGCGCCGTGGTACGGTCAGCGAGATCATGAACAGCGCAATCAACCAGACTCTTCGCCGCACCCTGCTGACTTCATTGACCACGCTGCTGGTGGTCGTGACGCTGTTACTGGTTGGCGGCGAGATCATCAAAGGGTTCGCCGCGGCGTTGCTGATCGGAGTTCTGGTCGGAACCTATTCGTCTATTTTTGTGGCAAGCCCGGTTGTCTTGAGCATGGGGATATCCCGCGATGACATGCTGCCGGTCAGTAAAGAAGGAGAGGAAGCAGACGCGTTGCCATGAGGCAACGGCGCTTCCGAACTTTTCAGGGGCCAACGTGCGCTGCCCCGGCTGTGGATCCGACCAGACTCGGGTCATCGATTCCCGGCTGAGCGACGGCGGTGATACCGTCCGCCGGCGTCGAGCCTGCCAGGGCTGTGAACATCGTTTTACCACTTTCGAGCGATCGGCACTGGATCACCCTCGGGTCATTAAGAGTGACGGAAGACGTGAGTTGTGGGATGAAGAGAAACTGCGACGTGGCATCATGCGAGCTTTGGAAAAACGTCCCGTCGGGGTGGATGAAATCGAGGCTACAGTGCTCAGCATAACCCGTCTGCAGAAACTCTCCGGGGAACGGGAAATAAGCTCGTCCCTGATCGGGCAGGTGGTGATGGATGCTTTGCAGAAGCTGGATGAGGTGGCTTACGTGCGCTACGCCTCGGTCTATCGACGTTTCGAGGATGCCTCGGCATTCACCGATGAAGTCGACCGACTGGAGCGCTCGCGGCAGCACGCCCCGGAAGTCGCTCAATTGTCGTTGCTGGCTGACCCAGAAATGGCACCAAAGAAATGAATTCAGCGCTTGCCGAGGAGCAACGGGAACAACGGTGTATGTCGCAAGCCCTGGCGCTCGCCTCTAAGGGGCTTTATACAACACGACCCAACCCTCGAGTCGGCTGTGTGATCGTGCTTGGCGACGAAGTCGTAGGCGAGGGCTGGCACGAATGGGCGGGTGAGAGCCATGCTGAGATCATGGCGCTGGAGCAAGCTGGCAGGCGAGCCAGTGGTGCGGAAGTGTTCGTAACCCTAGAGCCGTGCAGTCATACGGGCCGTACCGGGCCATGTGTTGACAGTCTTATAAGAGCTGGTGTTAAGCGTGTCGTAGCCGCGATGCTGGATCCAAACCCGAAAATATCCGGTCAGGGAGTTGAGACGTTGCGAGCAGCCGGGATTGATGTCGATGTTGGAATCGGTTCTGTGGAGGCTCACAAGCTCAATGAGGGATTTGTCAAACGGATGGAAACAGGGCGGCCCCTGGTCCGAGTCAAGGTGGCTGCTACTCTCGACGGCAGAACAGCTGCGATGGATGGCAGCAGCCAGTGGATCACCTCTGAAGCAGCTCGGCAGGACGTGCATCGCCTGCGAGCGCGCAGTTGCGCTCTGGTTACCGGTATCGGAACAGTGATCGAGGATGACCCACGACTGAACGCGCGCGTGGATGAGCCATTGGCACCTAGTCTGCGGGTGGTACTGGACGGCAACGCCCGCCTTGAGCCTGGTGCCGCAATTTTCAGCGTGCCTGGGCCGGTGCTGATCGTAACCTCAGGAAAAGACCCCTATGACTATATATTTGACTCCAGGACAGAGTGTATGCGTATGACGGGAGCTGACGGTCGTGTTGACCTGTCTGGGTTAGTTGAGCTGCTTGGTCAACGCGGTTGTAATGATATCCTGGTCGAGGCTGGAGCCGGCGTGTCCGGGGCCTTCATGGCTGCAGGACTTGTAGATGAAATCGTAACCTACAACTCGCCGGATGTTCTGGGCAGTAGCGGTCGCGGAATGTTCGTCGTTCGGGGTATCAGGAGCATGAAAGATCGAATTCGATATGAGATTCTAGATGTGGGCCGGATAGGGCCAGATATAAAGGTGATTTATCGACCGATCCGAGACGGGAGCGAGTGATGTTCACTGGTATCGTGGAGGCCCGCGGCGAGGTGGCATTGATGACTCGACAAGGGGGGGATCTATGCCTTGGTCTCTATGCAAGTGTGCTGGAAAAAGAGGTGGTAAGGGTCGGCGAGAGCATCTCTGTCAATGGTGCCTGCCTGACAGTCGTCAAGCAAGACGGCGCCCGGTTCGATTTTGACATCTCTCTTGAAACCCTCGATCGGACCAATCTGGGGGCATTAGAGATCGGTGACTTGGTGAACCTGGAACGGGCAATGATATATAACGACCGGTACAGTGGTCACCTGGTTTCCGGACATGTCGACGGAATCGCCACTTTGGTTGACCGGCGGGCGGCTGCCCGTTCGGAATGCATGATATTCCGCTGCAAACGAACCCTGGCACAATTGTTTGCTGAGAAAGGTTCGGTGGCGCTAGATGGAGTCAGCCTGACTATTAACAAGGTGAGTGACTCCACGAGTGCAGTCGACATCGAGGTCAATATTGTGCCGCATACGCTCACTGTCACGACCCTGGGCAGTCTTGAATCTGGTGACAGCGTACACGTCGAAGTCGACTTGGTCGCACGTTATCTCAAAAGGCTATGGGATTGTCAGAGATGAGGCGTTCCGATTTAGTGGCGAGGGCGAGACGGTTTTGGTTTGAAGCTGGAGAGGTAAGGATATGACGCTCAAACCCGATCTGCCGGATTTGCGGGTCAGTCCGATCGAGGAGATCCTCGAGGACTACCGGAACGGTAAGATGGTGATTCTGGTTGATGACGAGGACCGAGAGAATGAAGGAGATTTGGTCATTGCGGCGGGCTGTGTGACCGCTGACCACATTAACTTCATGGCATCACATGGACGTGGTTTGATCTGTCTGACACTAACCGATGAGCGCTGCCAAAGACTCAATCTACCACTGATGGTCAGGGACAACGATTCCCGTTATTCGACAAACTTCACTGTGTCTATTGAAGCGGCGCGCGGCGTTACTACCGGCATTTCGGCCGCTGATCGGGCGACGACAATCCTGTCGGCAGTCAGCGAGAATGCTACGGCCGACGATATCGTGACACCAGGTCACGTCTTTCCGGTCATGGCACAACCCGGCGGCGTATTGACCCGGGCCGGGCACACTGAAGCGGGAGTGGATCTGGCTCGAATGTGCGGTTTTGAGCCTGCTAGCGTGATTTGCGAGATTCTGAACCCGGATGGCACCATGGCCCGCCTCCCAGATCTCGTCGAATTTGGAAACAAACATCAGATCCGGATCGGCGCGATTGCCGATCTGATCCGCTATCGCCTCAAAAATGAACCGACAGTCTGGCGTGTCTCGGAGAATCTTATTGAGACCCGACACGGTCAATTCCGTGCGGTGGTCTACGAAGATGCCGAGTTGCGACATGTTCACCTGGCGCTGGTTTCAGGAAATATGAAAACGGATCAACCGACGTTGGTTCGGGTTCAAAGCCATCGCGGCGTGTATGACATGCTGGCCGAAGCCAGGGATAGTGGACGCTGGACCGTCGACGCGGCCTTGCAGCAGATCGCTGCAAAAGGCCATGGTGTGCTCGTGCTCCTTGCCTATGCCGAGGATGCAGCAACACTGGAACGAAGACTTCGCGGTGAATCCAGTGATGATGGTGAGGGTCGGGAGTTGCGGATGCTGGGTGCCGGAAGTCAAATCCTGGCTGATCTAAATGTCGGTGATGTCATCGTTATGGGAACGCCCCGCCGGACACACGCATTGTCTGGGTTCGGATTAAGAGTGATCGAATACCTCAGCGACCCACCCCTAGTAAAGGGATGAGTTCGGGCAGCCGCCATCTGGCTCGTCGTAGCGCAGTGCAGGCGCTTTACCAGTGGGAATTGACCGGTCAGAGTGCTGCCGAGATCGAACCCGGATTTATCAGTGATGATGCATACTCTGGTGTGAATCGAGATTACTTCCTTCAACTGATTGAGAACATTCCGGGCAATTGTGCCTCTCTGGATGAGTGTCTGGGACCTTGTCTCTCTCGCGAGTTAGACTCATTGGATCCGGTAGAACGGTCGATTCTGCGCCTTGCGACTTATGAGCTGCTGCACGAGCCAAAGATCCCTCATAAGGTTGTTCTGAATGAGGCCGTCGAACTGTGCCGGATATTCGGGTCAGAGGAAGGCTACCGGTTTGTCAACGGGGTTCTTGATTGTTTGAGCAAGCAGATCCAGCAAGGCAAAGAATCCAGGCTACCGGCCGGCTAGGCCCGATGGACGAATTCGAGATCATCGACCGTTACTTTCTACGCGGTTCATACCCGACGGGTGTGGTTGTAGGGATCAGCGATGATGGTGCCGTCATCGAAAACCCGGCGGGGGAGGAGACAGTGCTCGCCACCGACACGCTGGTTGAATCGGTCCATTTCCCGGTTGGTACCAATGCTCTCGACCTGGGTCACAAGAGCCTCGCGGTCAATCTGAGTGATCTTGCCGCAATGGGGGCGGTTCCCCGTTGGGCACTGTTGAACCTGGTCTTGCCACAAGCTGACGACGATTGGATCAGCCAATTCTCGCTAGGGTTTATGAGTCTTGCTGACGAATACGATGTTGTTCTCATTGGCGGTGATACTTGCAGGGGTCCATTGTGTATTACGGTCACGGTCGTTGGAACCCTGCCTGCCGGAACCGCCATCACAAGAGGTGGTGCCAGGCCGGGAGACCAGATCTGGATCAGTGGAAGCCTCGGCGATGCGTCGATCGGGCTTGGCATTGTCCAGGCGGGGGTCGATCCAGCTGATCCAGATGAGGTTTGGCTGATGAGGCGGCTGAATGCCCCACAACCGAGGGTTACCCTGGGCTGCTCGTTAAGAGGTCTCGCCAGTGCTGCGATTGATCTATCCGACGGATTACTAGCCGATCTTGGGCACATCCTGCACTACAGTGGTGGTCTCGGGGCGGTCCTGGAGGTTTCATTACTGCCAGTGTCGCCGGCAGCGTTGGCTGTCTGTGGCCAGCGAGCCGCGCGGTCGTCAGCACTTGCGGGCGGGGACGATTATGAATTGTGTTTTACAGTGCCGAGGCGGCACGAAGCGGAGATAGAAGCACTGGAGAAGCAACAAGACCACCAGATAACAAAAATCGGTGAGGTCTGTACTGATGAGGGCATACAGCTGACCGGGCCGGATTCGAAACATTACAACGTGACTGGTGCAGGTCATCTCCACAATTGGCCGGATGGGGGCTGATCCATGTACGGGCTGCACTTGTCGGTTGGCAGAGTCGCGGTGTTCACGGCCCAAGGGTTCGGTGTCGGTCGATCGCCAGTAGCACCCGGTACTTTCGGAACGCTGATCGGTTTGCCGTTGGTCTGGCTGCAGTCTTCATTCGATCCATTATTGGCTGTGATGTTTGCTGTTGCCTTCGGGTTATTTGCTGTGCCGGTTGCTGGCATGGCGGCCCGATATTTGAACAGCGACGACGACGGATCGATCGTGATCGACGAGATTGCCGGCTATCTGGTGGCAATGATCGCGATACCACTGACACCCTGGAGCATCGTTGCAGGATTTGTGCTCTTCAGATGCTTCGATATTATCAAGCCGCCCCCGATAGGACTGTTGGAGCGAAAGATCAAGGGCGGGGCGGGGATCGTAGCTGACGATATTGCCGCTGGAATTATGACCAACATCGTCCTTCAAGCCGGCATGTGGTGGCTGTGATTTGCAGGCTAATCGATAATCAAGCTCAGTCTGGGTTCACTGGGGCATCTTTTTTGCCGGGATTGTGGCCGAGTTCCGGTCGCTGACACCTTACAATCGCGAATAAAGAAACAATTTGACCAGTGATGCACGGAGGTTTACAAAATGCCGACATTTGATGTGGTGAGCCAGGTCGACTGGCACGAAGTAAGAAACGCGGTAGATCAGGTCAATCGTGAGGTCAGCAATCGTTTTGATTTCAAGGGCAGTGACGCCCGGGTAGAGCAGGCCGAGTCATTGTTGACAATCTACGCTGACGATGACTTCAAGATTGGCCAGATCACCGATATTCTAGACATGAGACTTGCCAAGCGTGGAATCGACGTCACTTGCCTACAACCCGATGAGGTTGTGGAACGGGGTGCGGGCAAGGTCCGACAGGAGATCAGGATTCGGCATGGCATAGAATCGGAGCTTGCCAAAACCCTGGTTAAGAAAATCAAAAAAGAAAAACTGAAGGTACAGGCCGCTGTCCAGGGAGACCAGTTACGGGTTTCCGGAAAAAAGCGGGATGACCTGCAGGCAGTGATCGCGCTACTGAAGAACGAGGACATCGGATTGCCGCTACAGTACGTAAATTTCCGTGATTGAATCCGGCGCCAGGCCCTGCCGGGGTCACGATCAACGGCGTGGCTAGCGTTCCAAGTACTGCAGTTTGTCTTTAACGTCCCGCCATTCATCGGAATCAGGCAACGGATCTTTCATCTCGGTGATCACTGGCCATTGCAGGGAAAGTTCGGCATTGAGTGCTAGAAAATTCTGCTGGTCCGCCGGTAGATCTTCTTCGGCGTAGATTGCATCCACCGGGCACTCGGGCTCGCACAGGCTGCAGTCGATACACTCCTCTGGATCGATGACCAGGAAGTTAGGTCCTTCGTGGAAGCAGTCGACTGGACACACCTCGACACAATCAGTCAGTTTGCAGCGTATGCATGAATCGACAACGACGTAGGTCATAATCTGGCTCCGGGTTGTGTCTGGGCGTCTGTTGGAGGGTTGATTTTACTCCAGACCAGTAGCCTGTCGACTGTCATTTTGGGAAAACAAGTGGCCCAGGGGAACTGGGCCGGCCGAGTATCACTTTGACTCCCCGACCAGGCGCTGCAATTCGAACAATAGTGCCAAGGCGTCGCGAGGGCTGATCGACTCGGCGTCCAGCCTCTGGAGCCGCTGGATGGCCTGTTTTTTGCCCGTCTCATCCTGGGCGGCGAAGATTGGCACCTGTTGGGGACGGTTTTTGTCACTGATTCGCTCGTAACGTTGCTCAAGTTCGAGCAATCGTTCCAGCGCATCAGTCAGTACCGACTCGGGTAGCCCAGCAAGTCTGGCAACCTGCAGACCGTAACTCCGACTGGCAGGACCTGGTTTTAGCTGGTATAGAAAGACAATGCCGTTGCCGTGTTCAACAGCATCGAGGTGAACGTTAACTATGCTGGGTGCCCGGGCAGGCAGGGCAGTCAGTTCAAAGTAATGCGTTGAGAACAAGGTAAAGCTATTAATCCTGTTTGCGAGATCAAGGGCGCACGATGAGGCGAGCGCCAGTCCATCAAAAGTGCTTGTCCCCCGGCCTATCTCGTCGACAAGGACGAGGCTTTCGGAGTTGGCGTTGCGCAGGATATAGGCCATTTCGGTCATCTCGACCATGAATGTCGACCGGCCGCCGGCTAGATCGTCGGAGGCGCCGATACGGGTGAAGATCTGCCTGACCGGCCCTACACGGGCAGAATCGGCCGGAACAAAGCTGCCAGTGTGGGCCAAGAGTACGATCAGTGCGACCTGCCGCATATAAGTGCTTTTGCCACCCATGTTCGGGCCGGTGATCAGTAACATTCGATCGACTTCATCGAGCTTCAGATCATTGGCGATGAATGGTTCGGCCTGGCTGTGTTCTACCACTGGATGGCGGCCGCCAGTGATTGTGAGTACCGGTTCTTCGACCAGTTCCGGACGACAGAAGTCCAGATCGCCCGCACGGCGGGCCAGATTGTCCAGAGCATCGGCTTCAGCAATTGCTCTGGCACCGGCCTGGAGTCGCGGAAGATCGGATTGGAAGCCTTGCAGAAGATCTTCGTACAGATACCGCTCACGGGCGAGCCCTCTTTCTCTGGCTCGGAGTACTCTGTCTTCGTAGGTCTTGAGTTCCTCTGTGGTGTAGCGCTCTACGTTCTTCAATGTCTGGCGACGGTGGTAGGCGAGGGGGACGTGATCGGCCTGCGAACGGGGTACCTCGATGTAGTAGCCGTGGACCCGATTGAACTGAACTTTGAGTGAGCGGATGCCTGAATTGGCTTGTTCACGTTTTTCAATTTCCAGTAAAAGAGCGTTGTCATCAGATTGGAGGGTACGCAAATCGTCGAGCTCTGCGTCAAAGCCGGTCCGGATGACTCCCCCATCTCGTATCAATGGCGCCGGTTCCTCAGCGATAGAGCGTTCCAGGAGTTCGAGTATCTGCGGCTCGGGGTTCGAGGACCCGGCCAGCCGGGCCAGGCGTGCATTCCCCGTTGCCCGCAGTTGATCACCCAGGTCAGGGAGTACGGCATAGGCCATCCTGAGTCGCACGAGATCTGCCGGTTTTGCGGTACCCATTGCGATTCTGGACAGAACTCGTTCGATATCGCCGATTTTTCTTAAGCATCGGAAAAGATCGTCTGTTTTGAGAGTTGACAGTGCCGTTAAAGCGTCATGCCGTTCTGTTAGTTCGTGGCGGTTGAGTGTTGGGCTGGTCAACCAACGGCGTAACTGTCTGCTGCCCATGCCAGTCGCGCATTCATCCAGAAGGTCGACAAGCGAGATCCCGCCGGGAGAGTTGCAGTTTTCTATCTCCAGGTTTCGCCGTGTGGCAGGGTCGATGATGATCTGGTCGCCAAAATTTGCAATGGTCAGCGAATTGATGTGGGGCAGGGTGGTGCCGCGCAGATCCTGAACGTACTGGATCAGAGCACCTGCGGTTGCCGTGGCAGCAGGATGACCTGGGCAGCCAAAAGCGCTGAGATCACGGGTGCCCAGCAGCTCCTGTAATCGAGTACTGGCTCGGTCCAGATCGTAGTACCACGATGGGACAGTACGGGTCGGCAGGTTTGCGAACACTGGATAATCCGGGTCAACCGGGTCTTCCGGGTATAGCAGCTCAGCGGGTTGCAGACGCTCCAGTTCCTCACGTAATGCTTTGATGGTGGGTGGTTCCCGGGCTTCGAAACGACCGCTGGAGATTTCCAGTATTGCAATCGCGTAGTTCTCCTCTTTGATCCAGACAGCCGCAATGCTGTTCTCGCTTTTCTCATCCAGTAGATCTTCTTCAATCAGCGTACCGGGTGTGACGACACGGACAACCTTGCGCTCCACCGGCCCTTTGCTCCTGGCCGGGTCACCGATCTGTTCACATATCGCAACCGGCTCCGACTGACGCACTAGTTTGGAAAGATACTGATCGACGCTGTGAACCGGTACACCAGCCATGGGTACCGGTTGCCCAGCAGACTTGCCACGCGCCGTCAAAGTGATGTCCAACAGCCGAGATGCTTTCTCAGCATCTTCATAGAACAACTCGTAGAAATCACCCATCCGGTAAAACACCAATGTATCCGGGTGTGAAGACTTGATGCGCAGGTACTGCCGCATCATAGGCGTATGAGAATCCAGGTCTTTGTCTGGAAGATGGGGCATGGCCAATAATCAGTTATGGTGTTTGGCTATTATTCGAAGTAGATCATTGAATATCCGCGGATTAGCCGTGACCACATTGCCACTGTCGAGAAAGTCCTGGCTCCCTGCGGGGTCGGATATCAACCCACCGGCTTCCCGGATGAGCAGTGCTCCCGCAGCCATGTCCCAGGGTTGTAGCCCGAACTCCCAGAAGCCATCCATCCGGCCTGCCGCGACATAGGCAAGGTCCAGGGCCGCTGATCCGGTCCGCCGGATGCCAGCCGAGCGCCGAGTTAGGGTCCTGAAGGCCTTGACCCACTGATCGAGTCGATCGAGTTCCCTGAAAGGAAACCCCGTACCGAGCAGCGCCAGTTCCAGTAGGCCACAGTTGCTAACCCGAATTCGCCGATCATTCAACTGGGCGCCCTGGCCACGGCTCGAGGTAAAGAGCTCGTTTCGCAGCGGGTCATAGATGACACCATGCTCGATTGTCGAGCCCTTGAGGACAGCGATAGAAACGGCAAACTGGGGGAAGCCGTGGATGAAATTAGTTGTTCCGTCTAATGGGTCGATCACCCAGGTATATTCACCTCCTTCACGCCTGCCGCTCTCTTCAGCCACCACACCGTGTTCGGGGTAGGCCTTCAAAAGTATCTCCAGCGCAATCTCCTCGGCTTCCGTGTCTGCCTGACTGACGAAATCGTTTCGGCCTTTCTGGGTTACTTCGATGCGATCAAGCCGGTCGTAGTGCATTAAAATAATCCGTGCGGACTGACGGGCAGCCCGCACAGCGGTGTTCAACATGGGGTGCATCTGTATTTACTCTGTTAACGGTGAAAAGAAATGCCGGGTTTTACCCACCAGGCCCTGACGACATCATCTGGGGTGCTGGGTGCTGCCTGTGTCACTGATAGTCTAACGGTGGAAGACTCATTGCTGAATGCGTTTATTCCTTGGTTATGACGCTCGATAGTGTCAGAGTTATCCTGGTTCGTCCCACCCATCCCGGGAATATTGGTGCTGCGGCAAGAGCGATGGCCAATATGGGGCTCGAAAACCTGTACCTGGTTGGACCTCGCACCTTTCCGTCACCGGAAGCATTGGCTCGGGCAGCAGGCGCGGAGTGGCTGTTGAGCACGGCAAGGGTCTGCGAGACCCTTGATGAGGCTGTTGCGGAATGTGGGCTGGTCATTGGCAGTTCAGCCCGCCATCGGACGGTACGTTGGCCAGTTCTGGAGCCTGAATCAGCTATGGCCTTAGCGTACAGAGCGAGCCAGAAGGGCAATGTTGCGCTGGTATTTGGGCAGGAAGCGAGTGGTTTGACTAATGAGGAGCTCGAGCGCTGTCAGGTCCATGTACGAATTCCAGTCAACCCGGCGTTTCCTTCGGTGAATCTGGCCGCAGCGGTTATCGTCCTGGCCTATGAGTTGAAGAAAGCTGAAGCACAGTGTGGGGGGTGCGACATTACCCTGGCGGCTACTGATTCTGCCGAAGCGGACGCCGAGTCATTTGCGACAGCAGAGAACGTGCAGAGGTTCTTTGTTCACCTCGAGACGGTGCTGAGAGAGATCGGATTCCTCAAAAGCCCCTCGGAAAAGCTTCTCAGAAAGGTAAAAAGGATCTTTAGCCGCACGCCGCTGCTCGAAGATGACATCAATATCCTCCGTGGTGTGCTGAGCGCGGTCCAAGGTCATAAGGCACAGCCCAGAGGCAAGAGTCGGATTCGGTGAAGCCGCCCAGGATTTGGTAAAATGGTTGCCGCGAGAACGTTATCCAGGCAGATATTGACGGACCACGAGGCAGGGATTATGGCGAGATCAGGCAGCACACCACGGGCACAAGGCCAATGGCGATAACACTCACCGAGGCAGCTGCTACCCGGGTGCGAACCTATCTGAATTCCAGAGGACGGGGCCAGGGACTGCGCCTGGGGGTCAAGACCACCGGGTGCTCAGGGCTCGCCTATGTTGTCGATTTTGCAGACGAGGTAGGAGATGAGGACACGGTTTACTCGAGCCAGGGTATCAATGTTATTGTGGCAGGAGACAGCATCAAGTATCTTGATGGTACTGAAATCGACTACCAGGAAGACGGCTTGTCGGCTGCCTTCAAGTTTCGAAACCCGAATGTCGCCGACGAGTGCGGCTGCGGCGAGAGTTTTACCGTCGACTAAAACCGGCTACACGGACGCAATTCCTGTAGCTTATATCGGAGGGCGCTGGTGCGCCCTTTTCTTTTGAAATGACCGAATTTCTAGCCACCATGCAGGTTGAGCCCGGAATCAGCGCTCCTTCGAGTGCTGGGCCCAGTGCCGCGGTCAGTACGCTGGGGTGCAAGGTGAACACCTATGAGTCGAATCTCATTGCTCAGGGTTTGAGCCAGGAGGGGTGGCGTCTGGTAGATGACCGTAAGAAAGCCGACCTTTATGTGATCAACTCCTGTACCGTGACCGCAGAAGCTGACAGGCAAACCCGACAACAGGTCAGGAAGGTGTTGAAACGAAACCCCAACGCTGTCGTTGTCGTGACCGGCTGTTACGCACAGGTAAATGCTGCTGCACTGGCTGCGATCGATGGCGTTCGGCTTGTTGTTGGTAACGACCGTAAGCTTGCAATACCCCAGATCACCCGGGATGTGGTGCGAGGGCAAGGGGTCGAGGTGATGGTTGGGGCGCTCGATGGTGGAGCCGATATTGGGAGTACTCCATTGTCAGGATTTAGGGATCGAAGCAGAGCGTTTGTCCAGGTGCAGCAAGGCTGTGACCAGGCCTGCACCTTTTGCGTTATACACACAGCCAGGGGTCCGAGCCGTTCATTCAACTATCACGAGATTCTGAACCAGGTCGCGAAACTGATCAGCACTGGTTTTCGGGAAATCGTGATCTGCGGTGTAGATCTAGGTGCCTACGGATTGGACCTTCCCGGTGGAACGACAACGGAGACCGGACAGGGGCTTGTCCACCTGCTTGAAGGTATCGGGACAGTTGCCGGTGATTTCCGGGTGCGACTCAGTTCTATCGATCCTGTGCACGTCAGCAACGGATTGCTTCAGCTGATGAAAAATGACCCTCGGATGTGCCCGTACCTGCATGTCTCCATGCAAAGTGGTAACAGTCTCATCCTCAAGAGAATGAAAAGACGTTATGACGCCACCTACCTGTACGAGTGCCTAACGGCAGCCCGGGAGAAGATTCCAGACCTGGTGCTCGGTGCAGACGTGATGGTTGGGTTTCCAACAGAGTCGATCGATCAATTTGCCGATACGCTGGCAGCGATTCGTGACTTGGAAATTGCGTTTCCGCATGTTTTTACCTATTCGCCGAGGCCAGGTACGCCTGCGGCAAAGATTCCAAAGCAGATCCCGAACATTGAACGCCGGCGACGGAGCGCGGTGTTACGGGCGGCCGGTCGAGAGATTTTGGATCGAAGTTTGAAAAGCTGGACAGGTCGCAGGTCAGTCGTTTTATTGGAACGGGCCGTAGGCAAGGGCGATTTAGGGCACAACGCGAGGCTCGCAAATTACATGCCTGTACGAATCGATCCACAGGGCAAGGCCCCTGGTCGGTTCCTGGATGCCGTGGTTACCGGTGTCGATAACGGCGGTTTAATTGCCGAGGCAGTGCGCAGGGAATAAAATTGAAATGTCACGCCAGCCGGTCACTTCAGCCATCCTGGCTGCGGGCGTCGTGTACACCCCCGGCTTGTCGCAAGCAGCTTGGATTAGACTCGGGACTCCACACAATCTACCTGCTCAAAGGAGCAATCCATGACCCTTGAAAGGACTCTATCTATTGTCAAACCGGATGCCGTAGCCAAGAATATTATTGGCAAGATCTACGACCGATTCGAGTCGGTTGGATTGACGATCGTGGCCTGTCGAATGACCCAGTTGAGCCGGGAACAGGCGGAAGCCTTCTACGAGGTGCATCGACAACGCCCGTTCTACGGTGAACTGGTTGAGTATATGACTTCCGGTCCGGTTGTTGTCCAAGTGCTCGAGGGGGAAGATGCGATCCAGACCAACAGGCGGGTGATGGGAGCAACGAACCCGGAAGAGGCCGAGCCGGGTACGATCCGGGCCGACTTTGCCGAATCGGTACAAGCCAATGCTGTGCATGGTTCCGACGGGCCGGAGACAGCAAGGTCAGAAATCGACTTTTTCTTCGATGAAGGTGATGTCTGTCAGAGGTAGTGGAAGATTGGCTGAAGACCAGCAGCGGCTGAATATTGTCGGTATGGAGCGAGAAGCGATGCAAGGTTTCTTCGCGACACTCGGGGCGCCTGAGTTTCACGCCCGACAGGTCTTACAGTGGGTCTACCAGCGCGGGGTCAGTGACTTTTCTGCAATGACCGACCTCAGCAAGACACTGCGAGTCCGGTTAAAGGAAATAGCGAAGATCGGCTTGCCCGATGTAGTATCGGAATCTTCTTCTGCAGACGGAACCCGCAAATGGTTGCTTAGACTGGTTGACGGAAACTGTATCGAAACAGTCTTTATTCCAGAAGAGGGCAGGGGCACTTTGTGCGTATCGTCGCAGGTCGGATGTGCTCTGAACTGTTCTTTCTGCGCAACGGCCCGGCAAGGCTTTAATCGGAATCTTGATTCCAGCGAAATCATCAGTCAGTTGCTGATCGCCAAAGGGCTTTTGCAATTGTCGGGCCATGGTGAGCGACCGATCACTAACGTCGTCATGATGGGAATGGGTGAACCGTTACTTAACTACCAAGCGGTGATATCGGCAATGCGCCTGATGCTGGATGATCTGTCGTTTGGGCTATCTCGAAGACGGGTCACTCTCAGTACCGCTGGGGTGGTTCCGGCCATAAGAAGGCTGAGTCGAGACTGCCCGGTTAGCTTGGCAGTGTCCCTCCATGCCACCGATGATGCCCTAAGAGATAAGCTGGTGCCGCTGAACAGGAAATACCCGATTCGTCAGGTTCTAGAAGCCTGCAAGCACTACCTTCTTGGGGATCAACGTCGGCGAGTGACCTTTGAATACGTTATGCTAAAAGGGGCGAATGATTCGAAAGACGATGCCCACAGGTTGTGCGGCCTGCTGGATGATGTGCGAGCGAAAGTCAACCTGATCCCCTTCAATCCGGTACCGGGCGTAGGCTGGCAAGCGAGTGAGTCCGGCGCATTGAACACGTTCCGGGATGTACTGCTGTCGGCTGGAATCATGACCGTTACAAGGCGTACTCGGGGAGCGGATATCGAGGCGGCCTGTGGTCAGCTCGCTGGCCAGTTCAGGGACAGAACCCAGCGACGCGCCAGGCTCTAACAGTGTCCAGCCAAGCAGTCAAAATACTGATTTATGCCGCCGCCGGCCTGCTGATACTGTCGGGGTGTGTGGTCGAACCGGCAACCACCGCCACTGGCGGCTGGACGAAGGAGCAGCGAGTCAGTCTACACACCCGACTTGGAGTCGGCTACCTTCAACAAGGACGATTGGCCGCGGCCCAGGAAGAGCTTGAATTTGCACTCGGGCTCGGTAGAGATAACTCTGGGGCCAATCACGCGATGGCGTTGTTGAAGGTAAAGCTCGGGGAAAGTGAGGCCGCCAATCATTATTTTGAGCAAGCACTTGCGGGCGATTCCGATAATCATGACGCGCGGAATGATTACGGCATGTTCTTGTGTGATATTGGAAAGGACGAGGCCGGTATTGTCCAACTAGAACAGGTTTTGGGCGACCCATTAAACGACGCCCGTTATCGCAGCCATTTTGGAATGGCTGCTTGCTTGAGTCATCGTAAGCAATACCAGAGGGCCGCTGAGCACCTTTCCAGGGCTCTGAAAGCGCGGCCGAAAAACCGGTTTGTTCTCTACGAATCTGCTGTAGTGAGCCATGAACTTGGAAAGTTTCTATCGGCCAGAGGGTATCTAGAACGGTATTTCGAGCTGGGAACGCCGTCAGCAGATAGCTTGCTATTGGCTGTGAAGAACGAGTTAAGACTAGGGTCAAAAGAGCTGGTACAACTCTACGCCTACCAGTTGCGCTCGAGTTATCCGTCGAGTTCCCAGGCTAAGCAAGCCAGGTCACTATTGGTTGGAAACAATCCCGATGGCTGATCCTGAACAACAGGGCGTATCGACCCCCGGCCAATTGCTCCGCAGCGCACGGCAACTTCATGGCTGGAGTATCGAGGAAGTCGCAGCGGAGCTTAATCTTCTGTCGAGCATCGTCCAGGCCTTGGAGAATGATGATTACCAAGACCTGGCAGGTCGTACTTATGTGGTTGGCTACCTGAGAAGCTACGGAAAGCTTGCCAGCGTCAATGTGGATGGCGCAATTGAAGGTCACACGGCGCTGATGCCGCCGCTCCAAGACGGTCCTGGCACAATGACCGAGGATCTGGTGCGTGGTCAACCGGTGGCCATTCATTATCGTTGGGTGGTTACAGCACTCGTGCTGGTTCTTGTTGTTGGGGGATTGTACGGCGCCTATCTAAAACGCTCTGACGATGTCGAAAAGATTCCGCTTACTGTCTCAAAGAAAACTGAACCCATAGCTGAATTGGTTCGGGAGCCGTTGCCACAGAAGGAGCCGGCATCCGCTGAATCCGAGAAAGCGCTTGCATCAAGCCAGGTTGTTTCGGGGTCAGATACCACAGGTAGTGTTGCCCAGATCGCCGATGACAAAGCATTGTCTGGTGGACCAACCAGCGACCAGCAAGGGGCGGTCCCGGGATCGGTCACTCAAATTACCGCTGTCAGTACACCGTCTTCAGAGTCTGGGAGCGGTTTAACGGTAGGCTCTAGTGGGCTGGTGACCGAGCCAACGGCCGTTGCCAGCGATTCTACTGTCCGGGAAGAAACGGAACCGGCCCCTGAAACGGTGCCAGTGCCGCGCTTGCAGACGGAGCCGCAGACTAAGATTCAGTACCCGTCCAAGCAGCGCTCGGAATCCGCAGCTCGTGAAATCGTGACCAGCAACTTCATCAAGACGCGATTTCTGGATCTGATCAGCGCATCGGGTGGGAAAGTAGTAGCGCCACCGAGTTCGGTTTCCAGTCAACCGGCGGTCGAGGAGGTAAAGATAACCAAGATCACCAGCGCCCCGAGTAACGACCGGGATGCACGTCGGAAAGTTGTCCTTGTGCCAGACCGCGAACTGACTATTCTGGTGAATGAGAGCAGTCAGGTGATCATTTGGGATGGTGATGGAGTCCAGCTTTTCCGGAAATACCTTAACGCGGGAAAGGTGGTGACGGTTTCTGGCATACCCCCATTTGATGTGCAGCTACAGTCCGCCGAGGGCGTGAGGATCATTTATGCCGGCAAGCAATTCGATTTTCCGGTTCCTAAAAGCGGTCGAAATGCACGGTTTCTAGTCGGCGCAGAGGAATAAATACGTGGCTAAATCTATCCAATCTGTCAGGGGTATGAACGATCTGCTACCGGGCCGCTCGGACTTGTGGCACACCGTGGAATCTGCGATTCGGTCCGTGGTTGGGTCGTATGGATACCAGGAGATTCGTACACCACTGGTTGAGCATACGGAATTGTTCCAACGCTCTATTGGAGAACAGACTGACATCGTTGAAAAGGAGATGTACACCTTCCTTGACAATAACAGTGATAGTCTGACGCTGCGCCCGGAAGCGACCGCAGCATGCGTGCGCGCTGGAATTGAGCACGGGTTTCTCCATAATCAGACACAGCGACTCTGGTATCTCGGTCCTATGTTTCGCCATGAGAGACCGCAGAAGGGCAGGTACCGACAGTTTCACCAGTTCGGAATCGAGGCATTGGGCTGGAGTGGGCCGGATATTGATGCTGAGATACTGTTGGTGGGCACCAGACTGTGGCGGCAACTGGGATTGTCGGGCCTAACTTTGGAAATCAATACACTGGGAACGAGCGACGCGCGGACCCGATTCCGAGAGGCTCTGCGAGATTACCTAGGCACACGGCGTGAGGAGATCGACAAAGACAGCCAAAGGCGCCTGCAAAGTAATCCGCTGAGAATACTCGACAGCAAGGACCCCGGCACACGGGAGGTGCTTGACACAGCACCAGACCTGTTGGATTTTATTGCAGGTGACGCGCGTGCTGATTTCGATACGTTACAGCACTTGTTGACGGCCAACGGTGTCGAATACCGTGTCAACAGCCGGCTGGTACGCGGTCTCGACTACTACACGGGCACGGTCTTTGAGTGGACAACAGGGTCCTTCGGAGCTCAAAGTGCGATCTGCGCCGGCGGCCGTTACGATGAACTGGTCACCCAATTGGGGGGTCGGGCTATGCCCGCAGCAGGCTTTGCCTGTGGATTAGAGCGACTAGTGGATCTATATGAGCACTCCGGAGGCTGCGGTGCAAGCGAACCCTTCGATGTTTGGATCTGTATCCTCGGGGACAACGCCGTCAGCAGAGGTTTTTCGGTAGCCGAACGTTTAAGGGATCAGGGTTTGAGGGTCATGGCCAATTGTGGGGGCGGGGGTCTACGAAAACAGTTTCGAAAAGCCGATCAGAGCGGCGCCTGTTTCGCTGTAGTGATCGGTGAGGACGAGATTAAGAGCCAGACCCTGACCGTCAAATCCCTGCGAACGGAGGAGGAACAGACCAGGCTGTCGGAAGAGCAACTCGTTGAGTACATCAAACGCGAGCGCTGACAACCAACAACGAGCTAGGAGTTAGCGGATGGCAAAGAAGGAAGAAAAACCTATTCAGATTCAACTTGCTGAAGACGACGATGCTGAAAAGCTTCGGCAATGGTGGAAGAAAAACGGGTCCGGGATTATCGCGGGCATAGTCCTTGGCGTGGCCGGCGTTGGAGGGGTTAAGGGGTGGGAGATGTACACCGAGAGACGTTCTCTTACCGCGTCTGATCTTTTCCAGCAGATGCTGGCAAGGCAGGCGGCCGGCTCTGACGCCCAAGCACAGGAGTTAGCGTTGCAAATAAGAGACGACTACGGGGCAACACCCTACGCCGATCTCGCCCTGCTGATGCTTGCCAGACTTGCCGTCGAAAACGGAGACCGCGAAAGAGCGGAGGGCTATTTGACCGGGGTAATGAACGACTCGGAAAATATGGCGATGGAACACATTGCCAGGCTACGCCTGGCTCAGATTGCCCTGGATGCCGGTGATCACCGGCAAGCCGAACAACTCGTGTCGGTCGAAGAACGGGGTGGGTTCGAGTCAGAATACTCGGAGGTTCTCGGTGACGTCTATTTAGAACAGAAGCAATGGGATAAAGCCAGAACTGCATACGACCGGGCGCTGGAAGGTCTGGATCCCACGGCCGGAGCAGGTCAGATACTCACCGCCAAGCGTAATTTGGCGATGCAATCGGCAACCGATCAGTGACAAGGATTCTTCTGGCGACATTCTGGTTGTTATTTTTTGTGGTGGCTTGTTCGCCGCGGCCGATCCATTTCATGCGCGAGGGACCCGAGGCGTCCAGGCCGCCGAAAGTTGCGGGTGGCAAGATAAAACCGCTCTGGAAATTCGATACCGGAAAGGGTTACGGGTCTGCGGATGCGCTCCTATGGCCTGTAGAGCGCGATGGTCATGTTTACGCCGCAGAGCCCGGTGGGCGGGTATATGCACTCGACATCGTGACCGGTCGGGTAGTCTGGGAAACCGATCTTGATCTTTCTCTCTCCTCGGGGCTGGGCCTGGGGAAGGAGTGGATTGTCGTGGCATCCGATGAAGGCGAACTGTTGTCATTGAATAGGCTGGACGGCGTTCAACGCTGGCGCGTCCAAATTGGGGCCGAGATACTGGCCCGACCTGTTGTTAGCAGCGAGACGATACTTCTTCGAACCGGCAATGGTCAGGTGTTGGGTATTGATGGACAGACGGGCTCTGTCAGGTGGCAGGTTCAGCACAGTGTCCCCTCGCTTAGCGTGCACGGGTTATCTGCTCCGCTCGACATGGACAATGTTGCAATTGTCGGATTCGCCAGTGGCTATTTATCCGGAATTGATATCACGACTGGCCGGGAATTGTGGAATACGCCGATCGCAAGGTCCACCGGTACTAACCAGATTGATCGGCTTATTGACATTGACGCCGATCCGTTTTGGGTAGACGGGGTACTATATGTGGCTGCCTATCAGGGCGGTGTCACAGCGCTTTCTTTGGAAAGTCGAAAGTTAATCTGGCGCAGCAACAAATCTACTTTGCGAAACCTGGTGGCCAACCAGGAATTGCTGCTGGTAACAGTGGATGACGGTAGCTTGTCGGCCCTGGATCTTGAAACGGGTGAGGATCTCTGGGGGCAGTCTGCTCTGGTGGGCCGCGGTGTGTCTAATCCAGTCGTAGTCGGTTCAGGGGTTACTGGCGCCGTAGGTGATTTTGAAGGGTATGTTTACTTAGTGGATCTGGTTAGTGGCAAACTGGTAAGGCGTGGGCGAGCCAGAGGTGGTGCCGTAATCGGCCTCTTTGGCAGCGATATGTCCGGGGTTTTTTACAGTTTGTCAGAGAACGGGGTAATCACTGCCTGGAAATTACCACCAGCAGAATAGTGAGTTTGCCACCAGCGTCCTGATTGAAGCCATGCGGGCCTGCTCAGGTTGCGACGATGTTCACGATATCATCGAATTTTCATGTTACCTGTCATAGCAATAATCGGCCGCCCCAATGTGGGTAAATCGACCCTCTTCAATCGATTGACCCGAAGTCGTAAGGCGTTGGTAGATGATCAACCCGGAGTGACTCGAGATCGGCTTTACGGTGTCACGACCAGCTTCGGTCGACGGGCCTTGGTGGTAGACACAGGTGGGCTTTCATCCAGCACCGGAGTTCTTGACGTTGCGATACGCGAGCAGGTCGATCATGTGGTCGACGAGGCGGACGCGTTGCTCTTTCTAACCGACGCAAGGTCGGGCTCAACGGCCGATGAAATCGAGATTGCCGCAAAGTTAAGGCGCAGTGGCCGGCTGGTGTTTATCGGCGTCAACAAAACCGATGGCTTGCAACCGGATACGGCCATTGCTGAATTCAACGAACTGGCGCTCGGTCGGCCATTCGCCCTGTCGGCATTATCTGGATTTGGAGTTGCTGATTTGATGGCCGAGATTGTTGACTCTCTGCCGGATAGTCTGGAACAGGACGAGGAGATCTTGCGGTTCCGAGTGGCGCTTGTCGGACGACCGAATGTAGGCAAGTCGACACTGACGAATGCATTGTTGGGAGAAAACAGAGTTATCGTGGCAGACGAGCCAGGTACCACGCGGGACAGTGTGGAAGTCGCGCTTGACCGGTACCCACAGAAGCTGCTTTTGATCGACACGGCCGGTGTCCGGCGCAAGTCAAAGGTCCGAGAGACGATTGAGAAATTCTCTGTAGTAAAGACGCTTCAGGCCATAGCCGACTGCCACGCCGTGGTTCACATGGTCGATGGGCGAGATGGCTTGATGGAACAAGATGCCACCATTGCAGGCTTGATTCAGGAAAGCGGGCGGACTGTGGTGGTTGTTGTCAATAAGTGGGACGGTATCGGGCGTACCGACAAGTCCAGGATTCGGAGAGGGCTCATTCGGCGGTTTTCGTTTTTACACAATCATGAGACGCTGTTCATATCAGCACTGCATGGGAGTGGCGTGGGCGATGTCGTTAAGGCCGTTGAAAGAGGGATCGACGCATCCCTATCCGATCTGCCAACCCCGAAGCTGAATCGTGTTCTGGCGGACGCGTTGGCGCGGCACCCACCGCCGATGTTTCAGGGCCGACCAATCCGGATCAAGTACGTACACCAGGGGGGCAAGAATCCCCCAACCCTGGTGATCCACGGCAACCTGCTGGAGCGTATACCCGCCAGTTATCTCCGTTATCTTTCGAAGACCTTCGGCAAGGCTTTTGGGCTGGTGGGCACACCGGTGCGTCTCGAGTTGCGGCGGTCCCGGAACCCCTATTCCGGTAGGGACCGGAAATTCAGCACCCGAGCGAGCCGAGGTTCCAGGTCAAGCAGAACCAGGGCAATTGATCGATAGTCAGGCTTTATCTTTCTGAGTCGCCGGATCACCACCCGTTTCAACGACGGTTCCTTTCAGCCAGCCGTGATGCAGTTGGGCCTCTATCGAATCACCCGCAGCGACGGTTGAGGCTCGAGTCAGAATAGAGCCGTCTTGGGCGTCTCTGACGATGGCGTAACCCCGGCCGAGCGTGTTGATGGGGTTGAGGAGTCTCAGCCTATCGAGTTCGGCCATGACCTTCTCGTTCGGACGAACAGTGAGTTTTACTCCCAGGCGGATGATACGGTCCGCAAGATCGGCGTGCTGCATTGTAGATGCCATGATACGACGGGTTGGAGAACTGAGTTGTAGAGCTTGAACCGCCTGATTAAGGTTTCGCTCTGCCCGGTGGATGGCTGCGACCAAGTGGGATGACAGACGGGTTTGACGGTTGAGTAGGAACTGCCAGCGGGAAGCGATCCGTTCCAGGGGGTGCTGCAGACGTCCAGTAGAGACGTCTAGTTGCTGAGAATGCTCCCGCAAGGCCCTTTGAACGGCGAGGCGTGCCCGGCTACGAAACTGACCTACTTCAGCCAACAGCTCACCGCAGTCTGGAGAAACAGCTTCTGCAGCCGCGGTGGGTGTTGCGGCTCGAATATCTGCAGCGAAGTCTGCGAGCGTGACATCGGTCTCGTGTCCAACACCCGTGACGACCGGTGATGGGCAGCGCCTGATTGCACGCACCACTGCCTCCTCATTGAAGGCCCAAAGGTCCTCAAGGGACCCGCCCCCTCGTGCCAGTATGACACTGTCGCAGACAGGGCCCTGGGCGACTCGTCGGAAAGCTCGAACGATATCATCGACCGCGCTGCTACCCTGTACCGAGACGGGGAAAAGAATTACATCAGTCACCGGAAATCTTCGTTGCAGGGTGCTGAGTATGTCACGAAGAGCAGCTCCCGATGCCGATGTGATGATCCCGACGGTGATTGGGATCTCCGGGATGGGACGTTTGTGAATCGGATCAAAAAGTCCTTGCCGTTCGAGTTTGGTCTTTAATTGTTCAAAGCGCCGACGCAGTTCACCCTCACCGGCGGGTTCTACATAGTCCACGATGACCTGGAAATCTCCACGGGCAGCATAGAGCGAGACTTTGCCCCGCAGGATAACCGCGGCTCCTTCGATAGGTTGTTCACGGAGACGAATGCGGTCATTGCGAAACAGCGCACAACGGACTTGCGCTTTTTCATCTTTAAGGGAAAAGTACATATGGCCTGAAGGTGGTGCCGCAAGATTGGATATCTCCCCCTGAATCCAGACCTCGGGATAGGATTCTTCCAACAGGTCTCTCACCGACCGAGCAAACTCGGAAACACTCTGGATTGTGGGAGGCATATGTCCAGCTCCAAGCGGGATCTATTGCCGAACACGAAAAAGCCGGGCTGGGCCCGGCTTTATATAAGATGCCATCACGTGGGATCAGTAAAACGGTACGGCATCTTTCTGGGCGGTGGCTTGGGTGATCCCGGCCTGTGCAGCCCACGACACCCGGCTTGCGATTCGAAGCGCTTCGCTGCCGTCGCCGTCTTCGAGTTTCTTCTTGGCCGTTTTCAGTAGTTTATCGATGCCGACTGCACTGGATCCACTCGACTTGTCTACCAGGCGCCAGACTGCACCGGCGCTGACAGCGGCGGCGAGGTCGCCCTCTGCCTTGGCTATGGCATCGGCGGCGCTGTCTCCAGCCCGGGCGGTGGTAGTCCCAAGCGTGACTGCTGCTGCAAGAACAAGCAATATGTCTTTCAAGGCCGAGCGCATTCTCATCTCCTCGCCTGTGCCGTTGCCTACGTGGAAGTCAAAACTGACGGTACAAGGTTTACCGGCCAAAAGTCAAACTCTATAATCCGCAAATGGAAAACGTCGATCTGGCTTTGACTTTTGACGACGTGCTTCTTGTGCCAGCCTTTTCCTCAGTCCTGCCCCGAGACGTAGAGCTAAAGACCTGTTTTAGCCGTAATATTGCGTTGAATATTCCGCTCGTGTCTGCTGCCATGGATACGGTAACCGAAGCCGGTACAGCTATCTGTCTTGCGCAAGCCGGTGGTATCGGTGTGATTCACCGCAATATGACACCTGAAAATCAGGCGGCCCAGGTCGTAAAGGTAAAGAAGTTTGAGAGTGGGGTAATAACCGACCCGATTTGTGTAAAGGAGTCGGCCAGCATTCGTGAGGTCGTGGAATTGACCCGCCTGAACAACATCTCCGGAGTTCCGGTTCTGGACTTGGAAGGCAGATTGTGTGGGATAGTGACTAGCCGGGATCTTCGCTTCGAGAGCCGTTATGACGAGGCCATTACGCTGGCGATGACCCCAAGAGAGCGACTGGTGACCGCACCTGAAGGCGCCTCGCGTGACGAGATACAGCGGTTACTACACAAGCATCGAATCGAGAAAGTCCTCATTGTAGGCCCCGAATACGGCCTCAGAGGACTCGTCACGGTCAAAGATATCCAGAAACAGACCGAGTTTCCCGATGCGAGTAAGGACAAGCAGGGTAGATTACGTGTGGCTGCTGCTGTCGGTACGGGCGAGGATACTGAAAACAGGGTTCGGGGCCTGGTCGAGGCTGGTGTTGACGCGATAGTGGTCGATACTGCCCACGGGCACTCCAGCGGAGTAATAGAGCGGGTTTCCCGGATCAGAGAAGAATACGATGTCGATGTGATAGCCGGGAATATCGCCACCGCAGAAGCTGCCAGGGCACTGGTAAAAGTCGGGGTAGACGGAGTCAAGGTCGGAATCGGCCCGGGTTCAATCTGCACGACTCGGATTGTGGCAGGGGTTGGTATTCCGCAGATCACCGCAATAACAAATGTCGTCGAAGGGTTAGAGGGCTCCGGTGTTCCATTGATCGCAGATGGGGGTATCCGTTTCTCAGGAGACGTTGCGAAGGCCATCGCAGCTGGCGCCCATACGGTCATGATTGGTGGGCTGTTTGCCGGTACGGAAGAAGCGCCCGGAGAGATCGAACTTTTCCAGGGCCGATCCTACAAGAGTTACCGGGGTATGGGATCATTAGGTGCGATGCAAGAAGGATCAAGGGATCGATACTTCCAGGAGAAAGAAAAGGATCCCGGCAAACTGGTCCCCGAGGGGATCGAGGGCCGAGTGCCCTACAAGGGTCCGCTGAACCAGATTGTCCATCAGCTAACCGGTGGATTAAGGGCGAGTATGGGTTATACCGGTAGCGCCGACCTCGAGATAATGCGGAGCCATTGCCAGTTTGTTCGGATCACCCATTCCGGAATGCAGGAAAGTCATGTGCACGATGTTGCTGTGGTCAAAGAGGCACCGAATTACCAGCGTGGCAGCTGACCCGGTGGGTGACCGGGCAACTCCAGGCTGTTTGACCGCCTGATCCCATGATTGTGGAGACTGATCCGCGTAGGCAGGGCATCCTGATCCTGGATTTTGGATCGCAATACACCCAGTTGATCGCCCGTTGCGTGAGGGAGTCTCAAGTCTATTGTGAGATCCTCCCATACGATGCGCCGTTTGCCGAGGTTGAGGATTTTGACCCTGCCGGTTTGATTCTGTCCGGTGGTCCTGCGACGGTCACAGAGCTATCCACACCAAGGGCGGAACCGGAGCTTTTCGAGTTCGGCAGACCGATCCTTGGTATCTGCTACGGGATGCAGACCATGGCGGCTCAACTTGGTGGAGAGGTAGAAAATGCCCATCACCGGGAGTACGGATTCGCCAGGGTAATTCAAAGCCATCGGTCGGTGCTGATGGACGGGCTGTTTGACGATGGCGACGGCCACAGTGATTCTGGACTTGATGTGTGGATGAGTCACGGCGACCGGGTCATACGTCTGCCGGAGGGATTCAATCCAATTGCAGTGAGTGAGAACGCTCCCCTGGCTGCGATTGCTGACGAAAAACGCCGGTTCTACGGACTGCAGTTCCATCCCGAGGTCACTCACACTTCGCAGGGCAGGGCGATCCTGAGTCGGTTTATCCATCGGGTATGTGGGTGTGCGCCAAATTGGACACCAGAAAATATTATCGACGGCATTCTCGAAAATGTGCGGTCTAAGGTCGGTTCCGATCAAGTTGTATTGGGACTGTCGGGCGGCGTGGACTCATCGGTTCTGGCTGTCCTGCTTCAGCGTGCGATCGGAGACCAGTTGACCTGCATTTTTGTCGACAACGGCCTATTGCGACTCGGTGAAGCGGAGCAGGTTCTGGACACATTTTCTTCCCAACTTGGTATACACGTTGTGCTGGTCGATGCAGCAGAACGATTTCTGGCCGGGCTGAAAGGGATCTTAGATCCTGAGGAGAAACGGAAAGCGATCGGCCGGATGTTCGTCGACGTGTTCCAGGAGCAGGCGAGTGAGATCGAGCGAGCTCGATGGCTGGCTCAGGGAACGATATATCCAGATGTCATCGAGTCGGCGGGGGGTAGATCGACCAACGCCAAAGTCATCAAGTCACACCACAATGTCGGAGGATTACCGGAATCGTTGCACCTTCAACTGCTGGAGCCTTTGAACGAGTTATTCAAAGACGAGGTCAGATCGGTCGGCCGGGAATTGGGTCTGCCAGAGGAGGTCGTAGATCGACACCCGTTTCCGGGCCCCGGGTTGGGTGTGCGGGTTCTAGGCGAAGTGCGCAGTGAATATCTACAGATTCTACGTCAGGCTGACGCAATCTACCTAGAGGAGTTGCGTCAAAGCGGCCTGTACGAGTCGACCAGCCAGGCGTTCGCTGTTTTCTTGCCGGTCAAGTCCGTTGGCGTAGTCGGGGACGATAGAGCCTATGAGTACGTGGTTTCGCTGCGAGCGGTCGAGACCATTGATTTCATGACGGCCGACTGGAAACGATTGCCCTATGAATTGCTGGCTCGAGTGTCGAGCCGGATCATCAACGAGGTTCGGGGCGTCAGTCGGGTGACCTACGACATCTCAGCAAAGCCGCCAGCGACCATCGAGTGGGAATAAAATGACTATATGAAAGCTTTATCATTTATGCAGCGCGTATCAACTGGCAAAGTGGTGATTGCGCTCATTATTCCAGCAATAATTGTATATTTCGCAATGCTGCTATATACAATTCCTCAAGTCTCAGCATATGCACCAGGAATAAATCTATTTGATTTATCACCCACGGGATATTCGTTTGAATACGCAAACAAACTACTTGATACCTTGGGTAGTGATGGTAGAGAGCTGTATCTATACAGACAATTGCCGTTAGATTTTATTTATCCGGGGTTGTTTGCAGGATCCTGCAGCTTGCTCTTATCTTGGCTTTTTCTAAAAACTCAGAAGACGAACTCCAAACTATTTTACTGTAGTTATATTCCTGTCGCCGCAGGGCTCTTTGATTACTTCGAAAATGTATTTATCGTTAGCATTCTTACCTCTTACCCAAACGTGTCAGAAGTAAGTGTTTCCCTTGCAAGCTCGATGACTATTGCTAAGAGTGTGCTGACGACAGCCTTCTTCGGGGTTTTGATAATAGGAGTGATATTGAATCTGAAAAAAAAAGGAAAAGTTACAAACTAGTTACAAAGTCTGAAAAAGACTACCGATATCAGACAGGTACAACAGCGTTACTATTGAGTGGTAATAATGGATAAAGTAGTTATTTCGAAATGTCATTGTGGTTCAGTCGAATTGGAATTAACTTTACCAAATGGATTTGAAAACCTTCGAAGGTGTAATTGTTCAATTTGTAGCAGAAGGAATGCGGTAGTCGCCTCAGTCACAATTGATAATTTAGAAGTAGTGAAGGGTGAGACTGAGTTAAGGAAATACACTTTCAATACTCACACCGCTAAGCACTATTTCTGTTCAATATGTGGAACTTATACCCACCATCAAAGGCGTTCAGTACCATCAGAATATGGGTTTAATATTGCGTGTGTTGAAGGTGTAAAAATTGAAGATTATCTAAATGTTAAGTACTTAGATGGAAGGGATAATCATCCTAAAGATACCGGTAAATCTTAATGTTAGAACATGTTACAAACTCAAGAAAATAAGTGAATTGACGAGAGAATAGCAACCAGAGAAATCATATTCTTAAGTTAATGTAGGTGTTTTGGAGTGTGAAAAAATACAATATTCGTGATACAAACTTACAAACAACTTATTAAAGACATATATTAATCAAAGACTTGCAGAAGTATTGCTATTGAGTGGAGTTATTGACTTCTTTTCACCGCTTCTGAATTACGCACGGAGATTAGGATTAGTTCTTACGTTGAACATGAGCGGTGGATGGATAGTGCACTGGCTCAAGCGGCCAGGGCGGATAGGCTTGGAGAGATACCGGTCGGCGCCGTCTTGGTTATTGACGGGCAGTTGTGCGGTCAAGGGTTTAATCAGGTCATAAGCCGGAATGACCCTACGGCACATGCCGAGATCGTGGCACTGCGGCAAGCCGGTGAGACGCTTGGCAACTACAGATTCCCGGACTCAATTCTGTACGTCACGCTTGAACCCTGTTTGATGTGTGCCGGAGCTTTGATTCAGGCCAGGGTCGATAGATTGGTCTTTGGTGCCCGGGACACAAAAAAAGGTGCTGGGGGTTCTGTGCTGAATATCCTCGAATCGCCCATGGCGAGCCACCAATGCAGGGTGACGGCAGGAATTCGAGAACAAGCCTGCTCGAGTGTCTTGAAGCGTTTTTTTGAAAAGCGTCGCTGAAGATTGATGAGCTCAGCGACCGGCGGTCACGGGGATCTTTCGCTTTCGCTCCTCACTACCAAGTATCTTCTTCGGTTGGCGTTCCTCCCTAGGGGGAATGCCGAAATAGTCCCGGTAACACTTGCTGAAGTGTGGTGCTGATACAAAGCCGCAGGAGAAAGCGACATCGACTATCGAGCGAGAGGAGCGCAACAGTAGCTCACGGGCACGCCGCAGTCTAAGTTCCAGGTAGTATCGGGTTGGTACACAGTTAAGATGCTTCTGGAAGATTCTCTCAAGCTGTCGTCGAGAGATGCCAACGTGCTGAGACAGTTCATCGAGGCTCATTGGTTCCTCGATATTACTCTCCATCAGTTCCACCGCGTCTACGAGTTTCGGCTGGCTTGCCCCAAAGCGTTGCTTTAAAGGAACCCGCTGGCGGTCATTGGCCCCTCGTATTCGTTCGCAAATGAACTGCTCAGAAATCGCTGTGGCGAGATCGTGCCCACGATCTCGCGAGATCAGGGTCAGCATCATATCCAACGGTGCGGTGCCTCCAGAACAGGTATATCGATCCTTGTCGAGTTCGAAGAGTTCCGATGAAACAATCAATTCGGGATACTCATCATGCATATCGTGAATATTTTCCCAGTGAATAGTGCAGCGATAGCCATCTAATAAGCCGTTGCGGGCGAGCAGATAGCTGCCTGTACAAATGCCACCGATAGCAATGCGTCTGCGTACCATCGGCCGCAATTGATTGAGGATCTGTTGATCCCAGGCCGGGTCCAGCGTCGTGCCGGCACACAGGAAAACAACATCGAGAGCCTCGCGATCGGTGAGGCGACTGGTGGGTTGCACCACAATACCACTGCTTGATTGTGGCGGATCGCCGTTCAACGTAAACAGGGGGAATTCATAAAGAACCTGACCGCTGATGCGATTGGCCATCCGTAAGGGCTCGAGGGCAGCTGATAATGCGATCAGTGTGAAATCAGGTGCCAGTAGAAACCCATAACGTAACACCCGATCCGAATCGGAGGGGGTTCGGTGTTTCCAGCCAGGTGTTGAGATTCTTTGCGGCATGGCTCGGTCTATTAGACTAGCCGTTGTCGGGAAATACAAGTTTTCCAGCGGTATACTCAGAACATGGTCCAACGAGCCAATGTATGGTGGTCTATTGCCGAAAAACTTGGGCCGATCATGCTCGGGCCGTCCGGGGATTAACTTCCAAAGATCATGAATCGTTCCAGAGCTGGTGTCTTGCGAAGGAGAATATGATGCAGCTCCGAAACATCGCAATTGACGACAAATACACCCGCGAAGACGGACAAATATTCGTTACTGGCACACAGGCGTTGGTCAGGCTTGCAATGCTGCAGTCGCAGCGGGACCAGCGGGCCGGGTTGAACACCGCAGGCTTTGTGACTGGATACCGGGGATCGCCGCTTGGCGGTCTTGACCAACAGTTGTATGCGGCCCAGGAGCACCTGGATCGGCATGGGATTAGGTTCCAGCCTGCGGTCAATGAGGATCTCGGCGCAACGGCTGTCTGGGGTACACAACAGTCGGGAATAAACGCTGACAGTCGCTACGACGGTGTCTTTGCAATGTGGTATGCCAAAGGCCCCGGTGTCGACCGATCGGGTGACCCGATACGTCACGGAAACCTCGCGGGATCTTCGCAGAACGGAGGTGTTCTGCTTCTGCTGGGCGATGATCACACCTGTGAATCCTCGACAACCGCACATCAAAGTGAGTATTCACTGGTCAACACCATGGTGCCGATACTGAACCCTGCTGGCGTCCAGGATATCTTGGATTTTGGGTTGTACGGATGGGCCCTGTCGCGCTTCAGTGGTTGCTGGGTCGGCCTTAAGTGTGTGCATGATACGGTCGAGGCCTCGGCTTCTGTTTCGATATCTTCACAGAATCGCCAATTAATGCTGCCCCATGACTTTACGATGCCGGAGGGTGGGCTGAATATCCGCTGGCCGGATACCTTTCAAGCGCAGGAGGAACGCCTTCAGCAGTACAAACTCAACGCGGTCGCGGCGTACAGTCGGGCAAATCCTATTGACCGACAGGTTCTGGGTTCGGAACAAGCGCACACCGGGCTGGTCACGACCGGTAAATCCTATCTAGATGTCCGTCGCGCGCTTCTGGAGCTTGGAATCGATGAACAGCGCGCGCAATCACTTGGCCTGAAGGTTTATAAGGTGGGCATGGTCTGGCCGCTGGAATCGCAAGGTCTGAAGCAGTTTGCCCAGGGCCTTAAACATCTGATTGTCGTCGAGGAGAAGCGCGGCTTAATGGAACAGCAGATCAAGGAGATCCTGTACGCCTCGACAAACCGGCCGGAGGTCATCGGTAAATTCGATGAGAATGGCAAGGCTCTATTCCAGGCTTACGGGCGACTTGAAGCCATGGATATCGCCCTGGCAGTGGGAGATCGCCTGGTCTCGGCGACCGGTGAGGACGAACTCGCACTGCGCCTAAAACAACTCCGGTCCCGAAAAGAAGAGGCTGTTTTCGAAGTGCCCGCGATGATCCGCACGCCGTACTTCTGTGCCGGCTGTCCGCACAACAGTTCCACCGTGGTGCCAGACGGCAGTCGGGCCATGGCAGGGATCGGGTGTCACTTCATGGCCGTCTGGATGGACCGTAATACAGCGGGATTCACTCAGATGGGGGGTGAAGGGGCTAGCTGGAACGGAGAGGCCCTCTTTAGCGAGACGAATCATGTCTTTCAGAACATTGGGGACGGCACCTATTTTCACTCTGGTCTGCTGGCGATCCGGGCCAGCGTCGCCGCAGGTGTCAATGTCACTTTCAAGATCCTCTATAACGACGCGGTCGCAATGACTGGCGGGCAGCAGGTAGACGGGGTGCTGGATCCCGCGCGGATCACGCGTCAGGTGCACGCAGAGGGGGTTTCTGTGATAACCGTCGTGAGCGATCAACCCGATAAGTATCCGCGGTCAACCGAGTGGGCCCCGGGCGTCACGATCCACCACAGACAAGAGCTGGAGAAAGTTCAGTTGAAACTTCGCCAAGAGCCAGGCACGACGGTCATAGTTTTTGATCAGACTTGCGCGGCTGAGAAACGAAGGCGCCGCCGACGCGGAACGATGCCGATGCCCGAAAAGCGGCTTTACATCAATGAAATGGTCTGTGAAGGCTGCGGTGACTGCGGTGAACAGTCGAACTGCGTTGCGGTGGTTCCTAAAGAGACTGTTTTTGGTCGAAAAAGAGGGATACATCAGTCCGCCTGTAATCTGGACTACGCTTGTAAGAGGGGTTTCTGCCCGAGCTTTGTGACGGTTGTCGGGGGCAGCATTCGGAAGGGTCAGCGGCAGGCCGAGTTCGCACGTTTTGCCGGTTCCCTGCTGTTGGAGCCCGATGTGTCGCCGATGAGTGGAAATTTCAGCATATTACTGACAGGTGTCGGCGGAACCGGGGTGGTGACGGTTGGAGCCATCATCGGGATGGCGGCCCATCTTGCCGGTAAAGGGGTCTCGGTCCTCGATATGGCGGGCCTTGCCCAGAAAGGCGGGGCTGTGGCCACTCACATCGTGCTGGCTGAAACACCAGACGATATCACGGCGACTCACGTAGCCGACGGCGGTGCAGATCTCCTACTTGGCTGTGACGTTGTGACTTCAGCCTCTGTTGAAAATCTGATCAAGATGCGTGACGGAACCACAGCGGTGATAAACAGCTACCAGTTGATGTCTGGTGGATTTACTCATGATCCTGACTCAAGGTTTCCGCTGACCGAACTGTTGACGGCGATCAGCGAACGAACTGGGTCTAGCCGGCTTCGCTCGATCGACAGCACAACAGTCGCGACTGCGGCGTTCGGTGATGCTCTCGCATCGAACCTGATCATTCTGGGTTATGGATTCCAACTCGGCGGGATTCCGTTGCCGTCCATTGCCATAGAGCGCGCCATCGAACTCAATGGTCGTTCTGTAGAGATGAATCTGCAGGCGTTCCGGCTCGGCAGGGCAGCTGCTGCACGGCCCGAGGAGATACGGAAACTACTAAATGGAGAAGCTGCGGATAACAGTCAATCTGGGTTGGCGGGAGTTGATGACCTAGTTGCCAGCAACCAGGCGTTTCTTGTTCGGTACCAGAATCGGCGGTATGGCGAACGCTACCGGGCCTTTGTTGATCGCGCCCGTGTCGCGGAGAAAGCGGCTCTGGGTGAAGCTTCGGGGTTTACGAAGACCGTGGCGGCGGCTTATTTCAAACTACTTGCGGCCAAGGATGAATACGAGGTGGCGCGACTTTACAGTGATTCTGAGTTCTTAGATCGCGTGCACAGCGAATTTGAAGGTGATTTCAGTTTAAGACTCCATTTTGCTCCACCGATTCTCTGCCCTCCGGATCCGGATACTGGAATCGCGGAAAAAAAAGAGTTCGGCCCCTGGGTATTTGTGGTGTTGAAGCTACTTGCTGCCATGAGGCGGTTGCGGGGAACTCTGCTGGATCCCTTTCGTTACAGCCAGGACCGGGCGCTTGAAAGGTCGCTCGTTACGGAATATGAGGAGTCGATCATTGAATTGAACGGTATGCTCAATGTTGAAAACCACGCTGCTGCGACCGAGATAGCCGCGTTACCGTTGACTGTACGGGGCTTTGGACACGTTAAGGCCCGGCATGCTGCCCAGGCCAGGGTCAGGTATCAGGAGTTGCGGGAGATCTTGAACGAGACCTCATCAAATTCGTCAGTAGCAGCCTGAGTCGGAAACCGGTTCAGTTTGGCCGGCCGGTTCTGAAAATATCTCGGAATACGGACGCCGTGTGCCGGACTCCGGCCTCGTCAATATCGAGATGGGTGACGAGTCGGACCGGATTCCCACTGGCAGTAATCAGCACGCCACGCTCCAGGAATCGGGATTGGATGTCCTGCAGGTGCTGTGCTGGAACTCTAATGAAGACCATATTTGTACGGTTAGGAACCTGCTCGACGTTCAAACCGTCAATTTCATTGAGTAGTTTTGTCAGCAACAGCGCATTATCGTGATCGTCGGAAAGTCTGTTGACGTTGTTTTCAAGTGCATACAGACCGGCCGAGGCGACGATACCTGCCTGGCGCCAGCCGCCTCCGACCATTTTTCGCCATTTTCGGGCACCTTCGACAAAGGAGTCGGTTCCGCACAATACCGCACCAAGAGGCGCTCCTAGGCCCTTTGAGAGGCAAGCAGAGACAGAATCAAAATGTCTAGTGATTGCCTCCAGAGGAACTTTCTGTTTGATGGCTGCGTTGAATATTCTGGCACCGTCAAGATGCAGCGCAAGGCCATATTCGTGCCCCAGTTTTGCGGCATCTTCCAGATAGGATAACGGCAGTGGTTGCCCATAAAATGTGTTCTCGAGGCAGAGAAGCCGAGTCCTGGCATAATGAAAATCATCCGGCTTGATCGCATCTTTGATTTTCTGTAGCTCGATCGTGCCGTCCGAGTTGTTTTCCACAGGCTGGGGCTGGATGCTCGCAAGTACCGCACCACCGCCCCCTTCAGAAAGATAACTGTGTGCACGCGCTCCCGCAATGTACTCGTCTCCACGATGGCAGTGACACAGAAGTGCCAGCAGGTTACCCTGCGTTCCGCTGGTCACAAACAGCCCGGCAGCCATACCGAACAGTTCCGCCGTCCTTTGCTCCAGAGCGGTGATCGTGGGGTCTTCACCATAAACATCGTCCCCGACTTCTGCTGTAAGCATTGCCTCCCGCATGCCGATGCTGGGCCGGGTGACAGTGTCGCTTCGTAGATCGATCAGGTCATCCACAGGGATTCTCCACCACAGTGCGAACCGGTAAACGCTTTCAACAGGTGTTCAAGTCCGGTAAATTTAGCATATCGAGGGCCGCTCAATTGGTTGCTCGGCGATGGTTATACTGACACCTGAGTGGCGGCAGGAACGACGATCGTGGATACTAGCACCTTGATAATTGTATTCCAGTATTTTGAGTGATTGAGTCATGACCATTCGAGTTGGGGATACCATACCGAACGTCAGGGTGCATGTTCTGGGCGAGAGCGGGCCGGAAACCCGGCAGACAGGGGAGATATTTTCCGGTAAACGAGCGGTTATGTTCGCGCTCCCAGGCGCCTTCACACCGACCTGCTCGCGGTCGCATCTGCCAGGGTATGTCGAGCACGCACAGGAGATCCGTTCTCGCGGCGTGGAACTCATAGCCTGTTTATCGGTTAATGATGCCTGGGTCATGGGCGCCTGGGGAAAGGCCCATGGTGCGGGGGATAAAGTTTTGATGCTGGCAGATGGAAATGCAGATTTTTCCCGAGCGGTGGGCCTGCATGTCGACATGCAGGGTGCCGGCTTTGGGGTTCGCTCATCGCGTTACGCGATGATTTTGGATAATGGTGTGTTGACCCATCTCAATACCGAAGAACCCAGAAAATTTGAAGTCAGCGATGCGTTGTCGATTCTGGCACTGTTGTAATGTCGTTTTCGATAAAATTGGCTTGTTTTTCAACAGATGACTGATCGTCAATGAAACTTGTTACTGCAGTCATAAAACCTTTCCGACTGGATGACGTTCGTGACGCCTTAGGCGAGGTCGGCATCAAAGGAATGACAGTCACTGAGGTCAAGGGGTTCGGTCGACAGAAAGGCCACACGGAACTTTACCGAGGCGCTGAGTATGTGGTCGACTTTATCCCGAAGGTAAAACTCGAGGTTGCTGTAGACACGGCAATCGTAGAACAAGTGATCGAGACAATAGTCTCGGCTGCGCGAACAGACAAGATCGGAGACGGTAAGATCTTTGTCTACGATCTTGAAAGTATTCACCGCATTCGAACGGGTGAGACGGATCTGGATGCGTTGTAGAGGGATCTGTACGGGCAATCAACGAAGATGTACAGGTGGTTGTTTGGAGTGAACAGCATACCCAACGTGAGTGCATGGTGAGCGAACCAGTTCGTATCGGCGTCGTTGGCGCAGGTTATCTTGGCTCTATCCACGCGAATATCTATTCACGACTTTCCGGGGTCAAACTCGTTGCCGTGGCCGATATCAATCCTGTCGTCGGACAGGCTGTGGCCAATAAATACGGTGCGGCATTTGCCTACCATGGGCGAGAACTACTGAATAGGGTCGACGCAGTCAGTATCGTGGTGCCGACATCCAGTCACCGCGAAGTTTCAGAGTCGTTTCTGGCCGCTGGTATACCGGTGATGCTCGAAAAGCCAATTGCCCACACCATTGAAGATGCAGAGGCGATCGTCAGGTCGGCTGAATCGAGCCGCTGTCTGCTTCAGATCGGCCATCTTGAAAGATTCAATGCGGGGGTGGTTCGCTTGCATGAGGAACTTAACCACCCACGGTTTATAGAGGTTCACAGGTTAGGTAAGTTCGTGGAACGGGCAACCGATGTTGATGTTGTTACCGATCTCATGATCCATGACATTGATATCGTCCTGTCGCTGGTAGAGTCTGAGTTGAGTTATGTGTCAGCGGTGGGAGCGAGGATCGTGACTGACCATGTTGATATCGCCAATGCAAGACTGGAGTTTGCAGACGGAGCCATTGCGAACGTCACAGCGAGCCGAGTCTCGGCCAAGAAATTCCGTCGGATCCGCACATTCTCAGATGCTGGCTATCTGGGTCTCAATTTTGAAGACCAGCAGATCGATGTTGCCCGTCCGGGCCCTCGACCGGCAGAGGGCGGATTTGCACCGATTGTCACCGATACCATCCGCGTCGATCCAATACCTCCACTTGATGCTGAGTTGGCACATTTTGTCGATTGCGTCAGGCAAGGCAAGCCGCCGCTGGTCTCCGGCGTTGTAGGACTGCGGGCGTTGAGGGTGGCCCACCAGGTTCGGGAAAAAATCGAGCACTCACTATATACAACACCTTGAAGGTCAAACGACTGTTGGTCCTGGCAGTGTTATCGGTAGGCTGTCTAGCGACCCAAGCCGTAAGGTCGGAATGTACTAATCTTTCAGCACACTGGCTGTCGATGAGGGAAGGGCTGGTGGAGCTACGGTCGATCAACGAGGAAGCCATTACCTTGCCCGTGCGTATTGCCGAAACGGCGATTCAACGACGCAGTGGATTTCAGGATGTCTGTCCTGAATTGATGCGACACTGGTCGATCCTGTTTATGTTCGAGCGAGATGTGACAGCTGAATTTCACATGCGGCGTGTAGCCGAAGCTCTGGATATCGCCTTTGTTGGGGCGGATGGTCGAATTCTTGATGTTCAGAACATGCAACCAGCATCGACAACAGGAGGTAGCCGTCGTTACACCACCAAGGGATCGTTCCGGTATGCTCTGGAGGCCTCGGCTGGAAGATTGCGAAAAATTGCGCTCCGACCAGGGGACTGGCGCTTCGAAAGGCTCAGTACGCTTGCACCTTGAGATTATTCTATTGTTGTCATTTCTGGAAAAACTTTGTGTCGTCGAGGCTAAAATTCAAGCACGTCTCCCCCAGCATCTGCGCGCCAGCTGAGTAGGTCCGTTCGATAAAACTCACCTGGCTTGTTTTGCTGACCAGGATGACCGTCGATGAGCGGGTCCCATAGCGATCGCCTTCAACGAAGATCGGCAACGACGGCGCCTCAAGCCGGGTTCCGATGTCTAGGTTCCGCCGAACGATTGGCTGAGGTGGGTCAGTGTTGGCAAGTATCGAGAGCAGGTCATCTGCGTTGAAAGTTCCGGCGATTGTTTCGCGTAACAATGACTTCCCCAGGTTGACCTTATGCCATGGTGTGTTCAGGAGATGATTGCTCAAGCCGGAAATACCCGCAGGAATTTCACCGGATTGTGACGACCGATTGGATAACCACCAGAGCTTGCTGATGTCACCATGCACTAGATTGAAGCCGGAATACTGGACATAGTTGTCGTGGCGTAGTACTGCTTTGGTTGGTTCTTTGCTTGAGGGGAGTAAACGGTCGAGAACGAGTTGTCCCCTAGAGAACGGGGATGGGGGTGCTGGTGACACCTCCCGGTAATTTGTAATGGTGGCGAACATTCCCTGCCGGGTTAGACCAAGCCATGTCCCTCCGGCCAGAAGGTCTCGACCTGCTGCGATCTCCGGGTAGCCAGGCCACAGGTTGGCGGCAAGAGTAGGTCGATCAAAAAACTCATCCCGGTTGGCAAGGATGATAAATGGGTAATCTTCATGGACTCGTAAGGCAAAGAGGACAAGGCACATTGCAAAGACTCACTGCCAAACGTTGATTTCAGGGAAGGATAATTCTGGGAGTTTCTGCGGGTCGGTAGGCAATGCCCACTCGACCGATGAGCTGCACTGGCACTGCCCCGGCAGCCCGGCAGAGTTGTTGCAGAATGGCCCGTTTTTCCTTGGACTGCCCGGCGGGCAGCTTGACCTTGACCAACTCATGTGCCGACAATGCAGAATCGAATTCAAGCTTCAAAGTATCGGTCAAACCGGAATTGCCCATCATTACTACGATCCGATGATGGTGGGCGAGCCCCCGAAGATGTCTGATTTGTTTACCGCTCAGTCGAATCATCGGGATATGTTATCGGGTTGGGGCTCCTGAGGCCACATTTCGAGCCGGGATATGACGAGGCAAAAAAAATCAAGGACCTTGAAATGGCTAAAGCGCCACCGGCGGGACAGCTATGTACGCCAGGCACGCCGGGAAGGATACAGATCACGAGCCGCCTACAAACTCGCGCAGATCAATCAGCGTGATCATCTTTTCAGCACAGGTGACGTGGTTCTGGATCTTGGAGCATCGCCCGGTAGTTGGTCCCAATTTGCCATAGAGAAGGTCTCTCCGGGTGGTCGGGTCGTCGCAGTCGATGTTCTTCCAATGAAGGCTGTGAAGGGAGTTGACTTCGTGCTGGGGGATATCACCGAGCCAGAGACCTATTGTGCGGTCGATGGCTGTCTCGGAGCGATCGGTGCAGACCTTGTAATATCAGATCTAGCCCCCAGTATTACGGGTATCAGGCATGCCGACCAGGTCCATTGCATCCAACTCGCCGAGCAGGCCAGGAAGATCGCGCTTGGGGTGCTAAAAGCACACGGCAGCTTCTTGGTCAAGATTTTTGAAGGGGAGTCGGCACAAGAATTTCGTGAACAGACAGAAGTTCTGTTCGACAGAGCGACAGTGAGGAAACCCGCGGCTTCGAGATCCAGCAGCAGTGAGATCTATATCCTGGCGTCACGGCCCATAAGGCCTGGCTGAACGGGTCGGCGATCCCGGAGCGGAATTGAGTGATGCCCTGTCTCTTGACCACGGGGGTCGGTTGTATGAAAGCAGTAAAAGTATCAGAATCACAGTGTTAGGCAGGAAATGACATGTACTGCGCTGACGAGGCCATGTTTAAACGACCCGGTCGGGTACGCGAGGCTAAATGAGTAATCTAACGAAGAATCTCGTCTTGTGGCTTGTAATCGCCATGGTGCTTATGGCGGTTTTCAATAATTTTGCACCTCGCGATGCTAGTACGGGTACAGAACTCGATTATTCCGAGTTCCTGCATGAGGTCAAACAAGGTTCAATTGAACAGGTCACGATCGATGGACGGGCGATCCTGGGACGTACCAGGAATGGTGAGCGATTCACTAGCTACTCCCCCGGTGACCCGGGGCTGGTCAATGATCTGCTCGATGCAGGGGTGATCATAAAGGCGCAGAAGGAAGAAAGTCCTTCACTGTTGATGCAGATTTTCATCAGTTGGTTCCCGCTCTTGCTCTTGATCGGAGTCTGGATATTTTTTATGCGTCAGATGCAGGGTGGTGGTGGCCGGGGTGCCTTGAGTTTTGGCAAGAGCAAGGCCAGGATGTTGACCGAAGATAAAAACAACATAACCTTTGCCGATGTCGCCGGTGTAGATGAAGCGAAGGAAGAAGTCCAGGAACTAGTGGAGTTTCTCAGTGACCCCACCAGGTTCCAGAAACTTGGTGGTCGAATTCCCAGAGGAGTGCTGATGACTGGCAGTCCCGGTACCGGTAAAACACTACTGGCCAAGGCTATAGCTGGGGAGGCAAAGGTTCCGTTTTTCACAATCTCCGGCTCAGATTTTGTCGAGATGTTCGTGGGGGTTGGCGCGTCTCGGGTGAGAGACATGTTTGACCAGGCAAAAAAGAATGCCCCTTGCATCATTTTCATTGACGAGATTGATGCTGTCGGTCGGCAACGCGGTGCTGGACTCGGGGGTGGCCATGACGAACGCGAGCAGACGCTCAATCAATTGCTGGTTGAAATGGATGGCTTCGATGGTAACGAAGGTGTAATTGTGATTGCAGCGACTAACCGGCCTGATGTCCTCGATCCTGCCTTACTGAGACCTGGACGATTCGACCGACAGGTACACGTCCCACTGCCGGATATTCGTGGCCGTGAAGCGATCCTGCGTGTTCACATGCGGAAGGTGCCAGTGTCCGATGATGTTGAGCCTAGCGTTATCGCTCGAGGCACGCCAGGATTCTCTGGTGCCGATCTCGCCAATCTGATCAACGAGGCGGCGCTGTTTGCAGCCCGGGCTAGCCGCCGGCTGGTCGCCATGGAACAGTTCGAACTTGCGAAAGACAAAGTCATCATGGGAGTTGAGCGCCGGTCCCTGGTTATGCCGGAACTTGAACGCAAGAACACTGCATATCATGAATCCGGGCACACAGTCGTCGCCAGAAGCCTCAGCCAGTACACAGACCCGGTGCATAAAGTAACCATCATACCTCGGGGGCGTGCGCTGGGTGTCACCATGCAACTCCCTGAGGAGGATCGTTACAGCCATAACCGGGAGCACCTGCTTGCCCGTATTGCTGTACTCATGGGCGGGAGAATTGCCGAAGAAGTCTTCATGGGTCAGATGACGACCGGCGCGGCAAATGATTTCGAACAGGCAACCGATCTGGCGCAGAAAATGGTCCAACGATGGGGAATGAGCGATGTAATGGGCCCCAGGGTTTATGGTGATAACGACTCGGAGGTTTTCCTGGGCCGAGACATGGTCACACACCGGAACCTCAGCGACGCGACCGCAAAGCAGGTCGATCAGGAAATAACCCAGATCATTGAAGACCAGTACGATCGGGCACGACAGATCATAGAATCGAATAGGGACAAAATCGAGATCATGGCTCAGGCCCTGTTGGACTGGGAGACGTTGGAGTCCGATCAGATCGACCAGATCATGTCCGGAGTGTCACCACGTCCGCCATCACCACCTGATGACAGTGCCGATAGCGGTCCTATCGACGATGGCGGAGAAACGAACAAGAAGCCCGACGTAGGTCCAAACATGGAGTCTCCAGCTGGAGGCTCGGCGTAATGAGGATTGTCGGCGTCTGACAGGATTGTGAGGCTCGACTGTAACGGCCGTGTTCTATCCTTGGAACGGACGGCAATCATGGGTATTCTCAATGTTACCCCCGATTCGTTTTCAGATGGCGGGCGTTATGTGGATGTCCCGGCAGCGATCCAGCGAGCCAGAGAAATGGTTACGGAAGGTGCCGACATTATCGACATAGGGGGCGAGTCGACTCGACCCGGAGCCGGGCCAGTCACCCTCGATCAAGAATTGGAGCGGGTGATACCGGTTGTCCGCCGATTGGCGGCAGACGTTTCGGTTCCACTGTCGGTCGATACCAGCAGGCCTGAAATCATGAAAGCAGCGGCCGAAGCAGGTGCCGGCATGATCAATGACGTCCGGGCGCTACGCGAACCTGGGGCGATGTCAACCGCGGTTGAGCTGCGGCTACCTATTTGCCTGATGCATATGCAAGGGGTACCGGCAACCATGCAGGACGATCCATGCTACGAAAATGTCGTCCGTGAGGTACATGCCTTCTTAAGTGAACGCCTGACCCGTTGCCGGAAAGCAGGCATCTCTCGCACAAGGATGCTCGTCGATCCGGGATTTGGTTTTGGCAAGACTCCCGAGCATAACCGACAAGTGCTTGAGAGCCTTGACAGTTATCTCGATCTTGGGGCGCCGTTAATAGTTGGATTGTCGCGCAAGTCATTTTCTGACCATAGAACTGAAAAGAAAGAACGCGACCGTGTCAGCGCGGCTCACGCGTTGCTCGCTGTAAGAAAAGGGGCAGCGATGGTGCGGGTTCATGATGTCGGATTGACTGTCAAATCTGTCAGGGATTGGGAGGAACGTTCTGGGGAAGCGGTTCGACGTGCATATGCTAGAGAGGGCATACGGGCGTGAAAAGAAGATATTTCGGTACCGATGGAATACGGGGAAAAGTAGGAGAAGAGCCGGTCACACCGCAGATTATGTTGCAGGTCGGCTGGGCGGCGGGGCAGGTGTTCTCCCGACATGGGCAGGGCCGCGTAATCATCGGTAAAGATACCAGGATTTCGGGTTATCTACTCGAATCAGCCCTGGAGGCGGGCCTGTCAGCGTCAGGTATGGATGTCTCTTTGACCGGACCGTTGCCAACACCTGGAGTCGCATACCTGACCAGGGCGTCCCGGGCAAAGGCCGGAATCATGATCAGTGCGTCCCATAACCCCTATCAAGACAACGGTATAAAGTTCTTCTCGGGTGACGGCCGAAAGTTGCCTGATACTGTAGAACTTGAGATCGAGTCTCTGATCGATACACCTCTGAGTACTGTTGAACCCGGGCGGTTGGGTAAGGCGGAACGCTATCCCGAGCCTCTCAATGCATACCAAAGCTATTGCAGATCGCTGATCCCCGACAGTGTTTCACTGGCCGGCCTGACTCTCGTAGTTGACTGTGCAAATGGTGCGGCCTACGAAGTCGCTCCTTCACTGCTCAGCGAATTGGGTGCAACTGTCATAAAGACAGGTGCAGATCCTGACGGTTTGAACATCAACAGAGACCGTGGTTCAACATCCCCCCAACATGTTGCGGAATTGGTTCGGAAACATAAAGCCGATCTGGGCATCGCCTTCGATGGGGATGCGGACCGGGTCATCCTTGCTGATGAATCGGGTTCGGTCGTGGACGGTGACGGTGTTCTCTATGTCTTGAGTCAATTCGGATGCAGGAATGGCTCCTTGTCAGATCAAGGTGTGGTCGGCACACTGATGAGCAACTACGGGCTCGAGTTGGCCTGTCAGGAGAGCGGGATAGGATTCAAGCGGTCAGCGGTTGGAGACCGGTATGTTCTTGAAGAACTCCAGAAGAGCGGTTGGTGCCTGGGCGGGGAGAGTTCGGGGCACATTATTCAGACAGAGAAAGGGACGACTGGTGACGGACTGGTTTCCGCCCTGAGCGTGCTGGAAGTAATGATTCATGAAGGCCGATCTTTGCGCGACTTGGTGTCAGGTCTGGAGGTGTTTCCGCAGGTAATGATCAATGTCGAGGTAAAGAACGATGGTAGGGGAGCCGCGGCTGTATTGGGAGCATACTCGGTCAAATGTGCGGTGGAACAAGTCGAAGATGAGCTTGCAGGCCAGGGCCGAGTGGTTCTTCGAGCTTCGGGTACCGAACCGCTCGTTCGTGTGATGGTCGAAGGTCGTGAGCGGTCGCAGGTCTTCGAACTGGCCAGTAGGCTGGCTGCTATCGTCGATTCCGCCTCGTGAGCCGGTTAACCGTGGCTCGGGAAGCCAGAGCACCTGTACTTATGGCCTGTCCGAGTGGCAGGTTGCACGGCCTACACAGGGCCGGTAACATCGCGGCCCCTCAACCACTGAATCGGGCCTAATAAGGAACGGGCATGCGCAAGCCACTCATTGCCGGGAACTGGAAGATGAACGGGTCACGGAACTCCATTGCCGAGCTGCTCGGTGGGGTTTCGGCCGGGCTGGCGGTGCTTGATGAAAAGATCGACGTAGTGGTCTGTCCGCCGTTCGCTTACTTGGCTCAGGTGGTCAATGCCGTAAACGAAAGCAGAATCCAAGTCGGAGGACAAAATCTGTCCAGCCACTCGCCGGGCGCTTATACCGGTGAGATCGCCGCAGAGATGCTGGTCGATCAGGGCTGTCGGTATGTCATAGTAGGCCATTCAGAACGACGCACCCTTTATGGTGAGGTCGATGAGATTGTTGCCTTGAAGTCACGCGTGGCGTCACAAGCGACTCTGATTCCGATAATCTGTGTTGGTGAGAACCTCGAAGAGCGAGATCAGAATCGAACGATTGAGGTCGTGCGCCGTCAGCTTCTGGCAGTGCTGCAAGAAAATGAAGGTAGGTTGTTTAGTGGGGCGGTCGTGGCTTACGAGCCAGTCTGGGCGATCGGAACAGGACGGACTGCGACGCCGGAACAGGCACAAGAGGTGCATACGGAGATTCGAAACACCATCGGCGAGACAGATTCCGAAGGCGCGCGTGAGGTCAGGATCTTGTATGGAGGAAGTGTCAAACCCGAGAATGTTGAGGCTCTTTTCTCATGTCCAGATATCGATGGCGGACTGATTGGAGGCGCCTCACTGGTCGCATCCGATTTTCTGTCAATCTGTAAAGCGGCGGAGAACTGAAATGCTAATCAGCTTGATGACTGTTATTCATCTGGTCGCGGCGGTCTCGATCGTTGTTCTGGTTTTACTGCAGAGAGGGAAAGGGGCCGACATGGGGGCAGCTTTTGGTGGGGGCTCGTCGCAGTCCTTGTTTGGAAGCCGTGGTTCTGCGACCTTTCTGAGTCGTATCACAGCGGGCCTTGCGGCAGTATTTTTTGTCACCGGCCTGGGACTGGCGTATATCTACACCCAGCAGAGTAACGTACCTCGGAGCGTTATTGAAACTACCGACTCAGTCCCACCCGCTGACGCTGGGTCCGGAGTAAAGGAATCCACGGATATGCCCACCGTTCCGGTGGAAGAGGACAAGGACTGACCGTACAACGGCTCACAGTGGGCCAGAAGAGTTAATGCCGAAGTGGTGGAACTGGTAGACACGCCGTCTTGAGGGGGCGGTGGCGCGAGCCGTGCCGGTTCGAGTCCGGCCTTCGGCACCAATCACTGGTTTTACCGAGAAAACCTCGGTAGGCACCCCGAGCAGTGCAGCCGCGAGTTTATGATCCGACAGTGATGTCTTATTTCAAACCGACCCTCTACTCCAGCA
>Ga0207984_1000100_pt1 | contig 49281 bp, 32 predicted proteins | sample ETNtaG_30_FD_185760 | JGI IMG/M metagenome (GOLD analysis project Ga0207984, IMG submission 185760) | Marine microbial and viral communities from oxygen minimum zone, Eastern Pacific Ocean - ETNP201306PF43B (SPAdes) (version 2) | ecosystem: Environmental > Aquatic > Marine > Oceanic ...
GTTTTAACTGCCTCAATTGAGTTCCTACACTCAATCAAGCTGTTTATATATCGGCAGGATAGAAAAAAACATTAGGCCTTTTAGAAAAAAAATGAAAAATAGTTAAGAGACCTGTTCGTCCAGACAGGTCTCTTAACCCTAACTAATTTAAAAACTTCCCTTCTAGGAAAACCGTAAATCCCAGCCAATACCAGCATGACTTTAACCAAATTCCAACTTGAACACGAGGTGATTTTGGATTTTACTGAACGGCTTTCCTTTAGCTCGACACCTAGCTTTTCTAATTGAATTCTGATTTGGTTTGATCCATTGAGTTGCTTGCAAATTAGCAATTGTAGTAGAATAATGCACCTAAATTCTCAGGACAACTAGAGATCAGTGAAAGGAAACCAGTGGACCCAAAACTGGCAGTTACGAAGCATTATCAACCTAAAGGAGTAATTCCAGCCAGCCTGATGCCATTTAAGGAAAATCTAGAAATCGATGAGACTGCCTACCGAAGCCATTTGAGAGAACTAGCTTTAGTTGATGGTATTTCTGCCATCACTATTAATGGTCATGCAGCTGAGGTTCATGCGCTAACCTTAAGTGAGCAAGAACGGAGTTTGGAACTGGCTCAGGACGAAGTTGGAGACCAGATTCCGCTGATTGTTGGCATCTCTACGCCTAACAGTATGATTGCCGCACAATTGGCTGTCACAGCTACGAGAGGTGGTGCTTCAGCTCTGCTAGTTTTTCCACCAGAAAGCATGTCTCTCGGTGGACAGCAGCGGCCAGAAATGGCAATAGCGCATTTTGAGCACATTGCCATCTCTACAGATTTACCGCTAATTTTGTTTCAGTATCCATTGTCCAGTGGGCTGGGCTATCCCCTTTCAACTCTACTTGATTTGTGTCAACGTTTTCCTACCATTCGAGCTATTAAGGACTGGTGTAACGATCCTATTTTGCATGAGCAGCATATCCGAGAACTTCATGCATTGGATCAACCTGTTGCCGTCCTATCGACACATAGTGCTTGGTTGTTAAGTTCGTTGGTTTTGGGTTGCGATGGGTTGCTATCTGGTGCGGGAAGCGTGGTTGCGGATCTTCATGTTACTATTTGGATAGCGATTCAAACTAAAAATTTGGAGAAAGCTCAACAGCTTAGTAACCGCTTGTACCATTTGACACACGCTTTCTATTGCAATCCCTTACTGGATATGCACAATCGAATGAAAGAGGCACTGGTTTTGTTGGGTCGGTTGCCGGCGGCGCATGTCCGTCCTCCTCTAGTGCGTTTGAAGTCAAATGAAGTGCAGTATATCGAAGATCAACTTGAGCTGGCTGGTATCAGCGAGGAAAAGCAGAACTATCACCACTGAGCTGAATAATGGACAGGTGGGTTTATAAGAACCGCTATCAAAAACTCGATCTTCAAACGACCAAGTCAGGTTTGCTGCGTCAAAAAGAAAAAGGTATATCGTTGGCAAACTTATCGCCCCGGTTAAATACTACATTTTCCGACATCGTAATCTAGTCGGCTCTTCTCATTATCATTATGTGTTCGTACGATTCGTCGAAACTAATTTGTGACAGCGAGCTTATCACTACCCCCAATATATTATGATACATGATCATGATAGGAAGAGAAGAAATAGTAGTGTGTGAAATGAGCAAAAACTGTTGCTAATTTAGATAGAGTTGGTTTACCCAAGTCTGGAGTGATCCGCTTGTAGGCTCAAAAGTAGCGGCCAATCGCTGTAAATCAACATAGACATGCTGAAGTATACATTGGATAATGATGAATCAGTTGAATCAGTTTTATGTCGCAATTGCTTTTTGCGTCTTCGCCTTGGCTACGGCGGAAGGAAATGAAGAGTTAATGTCACTACATCCTCAACATTCGTATGCTGATGTCGAAAACATCGACAATTTGGAGGAAACCCTGCGAAATATGCTTGTGAAAGAGGAGAAGTATTCGTTTTCCCGTGGTTGGTGGAGTTGGGATCGCTTGCGGCAACGTTACGTTGATAGTGAACGCAAGGAGGAAAACTCATTAAGGATTTTGCGCGGTGTGTTTCGGGGATTGATTATTGATTGGCATGCCAAATTAGAAGCCAAAGGTGAAGGTGATCTGATGTATATCTTATTCACCACGAATAGCGGCAATAAAACGACAAAAAAAGCTGATAAAGACCGGATGCTAGTGCGTGATTTACATGGAGGTGGATACCACGGTGGTTGGGGGAGTGCATGCCGGATGCGTATATATGAAGAATTGGTTCGACAAAAAATGCTCACTGCTGAGGAGAAAGCACTTTTCAAGAAAATCATCCATCAAAGTTTGCAACCGCAGTTTCTCGATTTTACTAAAGGTTCACAACAGGCGGACAACCATTCCTTTGGCAACGGGGGTGGAGTGGCGTTGGCACTGAAGTTGTTTCCTAACGCTCCACAGGCGAAAAAGGCTCGTGCTTGGATCAATCGAATCTGGGCACACATGGCCGATTACGGCGATTGGAAAGAGTGGAATTATTATCCATACGGACCAATTTTCCTACACGGCATGTTGGATATTGCTGAGGCGACTGGTCGAATTGACACGGAACATGAATTGATCAACGCTATTGGCCAACGTTGTCTTGGGTTTGTTCATGGCGGTGGAGTTCGTGGAAACCCTAATTGTGGTTCGCAGGTAAGAAAAGACCTGTCGCAAGTTTATACCGACCCGTGGAATGTGGGTTACTACAACGTTGAGACATCGAGTCGTGATGGAAATTTTTGGTATCGTATGGCCCTACATTACAGAAATCCTGAATACTTGTGGGCTGCCGAGCAGGTTGCGTTGGGAGGACGCCCTCCCGGCGGCAATGTACCTGCTGAATACCAAGCGGCCTACAATAAACGATTTGCTTGGTTTGTCAAACATGGTATAGAACCGACGCCACCAGCCAGCAGTTCCAAGATTGGTTTATTGAGTACCCTTAAACATAAAGTGAAGGAGCGTATTTACCTCAACGCGGGGCGGGAACCAGAGAAACCTTTTGCTGCCTTTTTCCTTTATGATAAGAAGGACAAGCACTTGGACAACGTAGCAGGCTACCTCTACGAATATTCCATTGGTGGAGCTAAATTCCTACATACCTCTGGCAAGTACAACAATGTCTACTCAGGTAACAATCTCAAGGGAGGAGGCACTGGTGAGGAGAGTCTCGATTCGTTGCTAGTGATTCACAAACGACATCCGTTTCCAGTCCATCCTGATCGGCAGGGTGATGAGCGTGACTTTAAGCGGATGGGTTTTGCCAAACATCTACCCGACTTGGCTAGAGCGGAGAACAATGGTTTGGGAGACTCGTTTGGTCAGTTTGGCTTCAACGACTTTTTCGGTTCAGGAAGCCAATGGACACGCCGTGCGGTACTCACCACTGAAGGGTATCTTATTGTTGCTGACGAATACAAGGGAGGTGAGTCACTGGGGACAGACTATTTAGCTGGACCGATTTGGCATCTGGCAAAGGTCGAAGGAAAAGCAACAGGGTCGCAGGAAAAAAACTGGTTCGCGGCCCCTGCAATCGATCGAGCATGGTGGCAAAAAAAGGAGGTTGGAGTGACGGTCTGTATTCACGACGACGGGAACCTAAAATTTGGATCTGTTCAGCAAAGCAAATCGCAAGATGTTGATCCAAACACAACTGTTTTTGCATATCGTCCAATCACTGCTGGAAAGACAGAACTCTTTTTAAGCATACTAGTGCCGTATTGCTTAGCCAAGTGTCCAGAGGGCGTTGTCGATGGTATTAAATCAGTTATTAAGCAATCTAACACATTTATCATCTTTGTCAATGGTGTTCGAGTTGTCATCGAAAGCGATGGTTCGTGGTCTGTGAACCGCTAGTCAGCCAGTAAAGGAATCATTATGATTCTTTTGCCCAGTTATCAAATTACTTCGAGGGGATTCCAAGGCTGAGATGAGTACATGAAATTATCTGTTCAAGCTGACGTCCTCTGGTCGATAAGCCGCCACTGAAATTAAGTGTAAGATACGAAATATCCGTTTCTATTCGCTGACTCAGCCACAGCCTTTGGCAGCCAAATTGTTGAATGGATCGATTAAGAAATTGGCTTGGAAAGACACCAAAGAGCTGATCACCAAACATTAGAATTCGTTTATTTAAATTGTTTCCTATGGTTTATTTTGTAACTTCAGGTTATGTTAGATAAACATCTGAATTAAATGATACCGAAAAAGATGCAATAACGGTAAAAGATGAAAAAAATACGAATAGGAATAATCGGATGCGGCGGAATGGCAAAATCGCACGCCGCACGGATGAATAAAGTCTTAGAAAAAATTGAAATCACTGCCGTTGTCGATATTGATTTAGATAGAGCTCAGATGGTCGCAGAACTTTTCCCCAACAAACCAGTGGTTCACAAAAACTATGAGGAAATCCTTGACCATGTGGATGCAACCTTGGTAGTCTTGCCACATCATCTCCATCATCCAGTTACAATCAAGTGCCTCAATGAGGGCAAGCATGTGCTGGTCGAAAAACCCATGGCTAACACCGAACGAGAATGCTTGGAAATGATTGGGTCTGCAAGAAGGAATGATCGAGTCCTCATGGTTGGCTACTGTATGCGTTTTCATCCTCTCGTGCTCAAATTCAAGGAAATTCTGGACAACAAGATCTTCGGTGATGTGTTCCAACTTTCAATCTGGACTGAGCAACATACGCAACGAGATCCCAGCAACTGGATGTGCAAGGCAAAGGAAGTTGGAGGTGGGCAGTTTTTCAGCCACGGTTGTCACTATATCGATCTGATGTTGTGGATGCTTGGTAATCCAATGAAAGGAATTCATTTGGGGACTAACCGATGTACGCCTTGGATGGAGAGAGAAGGTACTAGTAACGTGTGCCTAGAGTTTGAGAATGGCGCTCTGGGATATCATTTTGGCACGTGGGGAGCGCGAGGTACTCGGCTCGGTTATTCTTTTCACGCACATTGTGAAAAGGGAATGGTAGAGATGCAGCTCGAAAAAGGGCGGGTAGTTTATCTCGGTGATGTTGATAAGCATGTACCTGGTGTCCACGATCCGGAGCAGAAGGAGATCATTCTCTTAGAAAAAAAACACGCTAAACCCACGGAAATAGAGATGTCACACTTTATCGAATGTATAGAAACTGGACAGACACCATTAACTGATGCCGTCTCCAGTTTTGAGGGGTTGAAAGTGATCTGGGAACTCTATAACGCGGAGGAGAAGAATATTGTGGCGAATCTACAAGGGCTTGGGCTTGGATCGACGAACTTCGATTAAAAGATGCACCAACACACGAAGATATTCACCAACAGACTTTGCTCTTGAGGCAATATAGCACAACATGAATATAGGCCCTAAGCAAATTCTATCATTTTCCAACACTACAAATCTTTATTAAGCGAGTTAAATGAATCGCCCTCAGATGTTGACTGATGTTCTATCCGATAAGCGGGCGTGGTATGCAGGTACAATTGACGATGTTAAATCCTGGTACTATTCACTATCCGAAAAATGTCTTTTTGCTTTTGATACATATATTCGGTATCTCCGTTGCTATCCTCAACCAATTACGGAGATACGGATTCAGAAATCACTATTCGACATCTGCACCGAGTCCCTTCAACCAGTAGCTGATGCCCTTAACACAGGACTGGGTTTTGCTATTGTCGAACGGATCCCTTTAGAGCAATATACTTTGGAAGAATCACGAGTAATCTACTGGTTGCTTGGCCAGTTTCTTGGCCATCCTTTTGCGCAAGATATTAAAGGAACCTTATTGTATGACGTGAAAGATACTGGTCAAAGTGTAACTCAAGGTGCTCGCTTTTCAGTGACCAAGGCTGAGAGTTCATTTCACATGGATAATTCCTTTGGTAACCCAGTTCCTGACTTCGTTGGATTGCTATGTGTTAAGACGGCGAAATCAGGTGGTCAGAACCAGCTTATCAGTGCCTATTCTCTCCACAACGAACTACGGGAGCAATTCTCTCCCGATGTGCTTGAAACACTCTATCAACCATTTTATTTTGATCGCCGAGGACAGTTCAACATGGGAGAATCCTCAACTTCTGACAACCCGATTTTTCAATGGGATCAAGTGGAACTGACCATGCGTTACATGTACTACTATATTCAGATTGGTCACCAGCGTGCAGGCCGAGCACTGACCCAAAATCAGGAGAAAGCCTTGAACATTCTGGAAATGCTACTATGCCGCTCAGACCTCCGTGTAGAGTTCAGCTTAAAACCTGGGCAGATGCTTTTTACAAACAACCATTGGATACTCCATAATCGTACCCTATTCGAGGATTATCCTGCCCCCAAGTTTAAGCGTCATTATGTACGGCTTTGGCTCCAGCGGAGGACGGGCAGTGACGGCCCAACTAATAGCTAGATATTATCACAATCAGTCATATCTATATTGTGTGCTGCCACTATCTTTAATAAAAAAATATCAGTCATCCGGAACAGCTACACGGAATAAGCCAAGGAACCATCTTCTCGAAGAGGTACTCCTGTTGTATTCATTGACTCGAATGGTGTTTGAGAGAGAAGACGTTCATCCAACTCAACTCCAAGTCCCGGAGTTTCAGGAATCGGAATGTATCCACCTTGACGTTGGTATGAGGTTGTGAAGTATGCGTACCTGTCTGATTCGTCGTCTTTTGTGTACTCTTGGGTGATGAAATTAGGAATACAAGTATCCAAATGCAATGAAGCCGCTGTGATTAGAGGACCAAGGAAGTTATGAACAACAACTGCACTATGGTATGATTCAGCGATAGCAGAGATCTTCTTGCAATGAGTGAGCCCGCCAGCGAGAGCGACATCTGGACGCACATATTGCGGGCCTCCAATTTCTAGCAATTCTCTGAATTCCCAGATTGTGGTTAGGCGTTCTCCGTTGCCAATAGGGATATTGATACGCTTGGCCATTTCTGCTTGTGAAATAATGCTGTCGATCTGAATCGGATCCTCAATAAAATAAAGGTTGAATTTGGTCAAAGCTTCTGCCAAAGCAACACTATTCATTGGTGTTAGTTTTCGGTGTAGCTCAACAATCAAATCTAGACCCGATCCTCCGCCTTCTCGTGTTGCATCTACCATCTCACAAACAGACTTAATCAGTTGATCTTGTGTCATGTCTTGGTACCCATCGACCAGTGGATCAAACTTAATTGCTGTAAACCCTTCAGCAACGGCACCTTTAGCGGCTTTGTACATGGCTTCAGGTGAAGGTTGGCCTACTAGCAAGTGTAATCGGATTTTATGACGACAGTTACCACCAAGCAGTTCCCATACTGGTACACTGAAATACTTCCCTTTGATATCCCATAATGCAATATCGACTGCACTGATCGCTCCACAAAGGACATTTCCTCGAAAAGGCCCCATACGATATAAATACTGCCAATGATGTTCAATCCTTAATGGATTTTGACCGATAAGGTATTGTTCAAAACGACGGACAATGCGCTCAACTGCTTCCGGGTATCCCCAACAAGCAGTTTGCCCTAGTCCGCTAATACCTGTGTCAGTGTGAATCTGCAAGACGTATCCATTGCCTGCAAGGTATGATTCTATTTTATCTATTTTCATCTTAGCCTCCAACTATGCTATTATCCCACATTGGTTGATGTTGTCAATGAATCGATTCCAACCAGCCAGAAGTGAAACCAAGTTACAATACATGTCACATGTCTGATCTGCTATTTCGTGTAAAGGCAGGCAATTAAAGGGGAATGGTAGCGTGGCGGGCATATCAGTGAAATGTCGGCACTAATTGTTGACAATGGCTGGCAGCACGATGCCAATAGCCAAAGACCAAGAAGAATCCCGTATGCCCCCAATTAACGAAGGTGATCGCCAAACGATCTCGGATCTTATTACACGGCACCATGAGAAGGATGGTGGTCTCGGTCCAGATCGGATGCTATTCACTTCAAAGCAAGGTGATGGTTCTGCCTTAGTCGCAGTCAAGCGCACAAAATTCTGCGTGAGGCTTTCCATCGAGCACACTTGAACGACAAAGTGACTTCATTCACTTCAGAAATCGCTTGCGAAAAAGCTCTATGACGTTACTGTAGACATATATTTGGAGAGGACACCATGATATTGGAGTTGCGCTTTAAAGAGAGAGAATCCCACCTTCAACTAACATTGGAGCTCCAGTCATATACTTTGATTCATCAGACGCTAAGTAAACCGCTGCCCAAGCTATATCTTCGGAAGTACCAATGCCCAACGGATGCATGTCTTCGATTTCTTTTTTGACAGCGTCCCCGTTTTCCTGCTGATCTAAAAACTCCTGAAGTAATTCTGTGTCGATGGTGCCAGGGCATAAACTGTTAACTCGAATACTTTCTGACGCATACCGTACCGCCATACTGCGTGATAAATGGACAACAGCAGCTTTGGATGATGTATATGCAGGATGCATAGGAAAACCAACATAAGCAGATTCACTAGCCATATTAATAATAGATCCTCCGCCTATCTGACGCATGTTTGGAATCACAACCCGCGACACTAAATATATGCTTTTAACATTAACTGCATACTGATGATCCCATTCTTCTTCGCTGATCTCTTCGATTTCGCCAACGACTGCAATGCCTGCGTTGTTAAACAAGACGTTAGGTATTCCCAAGTTTGAAATAGTTTGATCTAGGGCTTGTTCAATTTGATCATTACTTGTTACATCACACCGACAAAAAAACGCTCGGCCATTATTTTCTATAATGCTATTCACAACAGTATGCCCACGTTCTTCCAGCACATCCCAAACCGCGACAGCAGCACCTTCTTGCGCAAAAATCTCAGCACTTTTTGCACCGATGCCACGTGAAGCCCCAGTGATAATTGCCACTTTGTTTTTTAATCGATCTGCCACAATTCTCTCCTTTGTGCTTATACCAATTATAATAACTTGATTCGTATTAAGCTATTAACAACATAATTGCGAAGAATAAGTATTACACTCCAAAAATTTAAGTAATAACCAATACTAGGGCATATCCGCAACACACCGAAATCCGTAACCGAAATTAGCAACCATTGGATAGCGTCCGATGCGATACGTGACTCGTAAAGCATCCACAGCATAATACCATGCACCGCCGCGTAATACTCTTATTCTGCCTGTACTTGGTCCAGGCGGGTTCTTCAAAGGTGAACTAATATAGTAACCTTCTCCATACCAATCAGCACACCATTCCCAAACATTCCCTGCCACGTCGTAGAGCCCATATCTATTGGGATCAAAACTTCCCGTCGGCGCGCAATATTGCCACTCATCTTTTCCATCCATATCGGCATAGTTAGCGTCCTCATGTGTAATATCATCTCCCCAAGGATATCGTTTGCCTCTCAAACCACCTCGTGCTGCATATTCCCATTCAGCTTCGGTGGGCAAACGCTTGCCAGCCCACTTCGCATAGGCAGTGGCATCGTACCAATTGACATAAGACATAGGATGGTCATCAGTTGGCGAAAACACCACAACATCATTCCATCGATTGTAGCTATATTTACTTTCTCGCACAAATTTCTTGAATTGACCAACGGTGACTTCATATCTATCCATATAGAAGGCATCCAACTCCACAGTATGAACTGGCAAAGCATTTTCCATATTATCTAGATGGTCTCCCATTTCAAAGCTACCAGCAGGTATCAGTACCATTTTGCCATTGTCCTTCTTCCCAAAAATGATGCTCTCGGGCTCGCCACGATCAATAGCCACTGGCTTAATCTCTCCAGATTTATCTTCACTACAACTAACGACAGAAAAACCCAATAATACCAACAGGATAATATCCTTAGCCATAATCGATTCCCTCTTTCGAAACAAGCGTTTGACACTGATTGTGGAACCACACCCTCCATACTTGATATTTGGGAGATGTCCACTAGCCTAGTATAGAAAACTAACTGTCATTTTATACAAAATCTCAGCATTTTGCAAGGAACCTCTGGCTATGCTATAATGATCTTATCGAAGTGATGTTAAAACGCATTTTCCAGCGGGACTCACGGAGAAACCGCCAGGGGTGAACTTGACAATACAGGCGAAGTTAGATACAAGTTTAGTATAATTTTGCCCATACTTTATTCGTTTGTAATCGTCTTAGTTCACCAAGTTTTATTCTTAACCTTTGACAACATTGACTCCATTTGGGGGAAATTGGCACGTTGGTGACTGATTGGTTCACTCGATATAGGACTATGGACGAATTTATTAAACTGCTAAATCCCGGAAAGATACTACCAGTAATGGTTTTAATTGTTTTTGGAGTCTGCTGGTCGATAATTGGTTTAACGATGAACTCTCAATTGACGCGTACTGTCGACTCACTTGCTGCATTTTGGTTATCGAGTACAACAACTCTCGTAGTTAGCTGTGTCTTTACCTATCTTTTCTCGAGTTTGATATCTTATGTTTTTCCGGAGGGAGAAAACGATTCCTTTAATCGAAAACAACTAATCGGTAAAACAGCTCATATAATCAGTTCGAAGGTAGATAGGAATTTTGGAAGAGCAAGGGTCAGAAACCCACATTCGAATATTACCCTTTTCTGCAAAGTGGATCAAGATGAACCAAATATAAAAAACGGAGCGGAAATTATCATCTGGAAGTATGACCGGAAAACACATTTTTTTCTCGTACAACAAATCAACCCTAGAAGAATATGAACTCATTTAAAGATTGGACTGAACCACAATTTTTCATCGCCTCCCTACACTAGTATAAACTAGCCAAGAATTCGTGCGAATTCTGTTACACCAGAGGAGCACTAAATTTATAATTTGAATAATAAAAACTCGGTTATGGTTATCCAAACAGTTTTTAAGAATTTTAATCCTATCCACAAAGGAATAAATAAAAATGATACAAGTTGAAGTAGCGTTTATCTCTGTTGATGCGAACATCGGGACTCCAATTGTGTTCCTCCGCGAAACCGACGGTGATCCGCGGCGTATGTTGCCAATTTGGATTGGTCAGGCTGAAGCATTGGCAATTCAACTTAAACTCAAAGATGAAGAACCGCCGCGTCCAATGACACATGATTTGCTCAAAAACATTATTGAAACACTATCGGCAAAAGTTGAAGCAATTCATGTCCATTCAATTAAGGAAGAAACATTTTTGGCAGAAATACATCTTCAGGTTAACAAAGAAATACTGAAAGTCGATTCCCGTCCAAGTGATGCGATTGCGCTATCCTTGCGGTTTGACGTTCCAATATACGTTACCGAGGAATTAATTGAGCAAAGTGGTTTTTCGGAGGAAGAACTTAAGGAATCCGAGGAGAAACAGCAACCTAATACTTTGGCAGATTTGGATGAAGATACTCTCGCAGAATATGAAGTGTAACTGAACCCAAACATTCCAAAGTTGTATTTTTAAACTACTAAATGTGAAAACATCCAGAATATGGATCTTGTGAAGAAATTACTTTTTCTGGTATTGATTGGTTTTTTGGTTCTGATAACAGTAAAAATTGCGTTTTCAGTTTTTATAAGTATCACCAAAACCTTGGCAATGATTGTTGCATTATTTGCCATATGTACTTTGGTATTGGTTTTATATCGTAAGTTTAAAAATGTATAAGTATCGAGATCTCTAGTAACAATGGAAAATAACCAAAAAATCACAGCCGCTATACTAGCAGGTGGGAAAAGTCAGCGTATGGGTAAAAACAAAGCGTTCCTACTAATTAATAACGAGCCGATAATTTCACGAACAGTCACAACTTTGCGTAAAATAACCCACGATTTGTTAATTGTGACAAATCACCCTGAATTATACGCAGAATTTCAAGTCACAGTTGTTAGAGATTTGCAACTTGGGCTTGGTCCAATTGGTGCCATTTTAACGGCACTGTCATTGACAGAAAACAGCCACGTCTTAGTTGTAGCATGTGATTTGCCATTTTTGAACTTAAGGATTTTACACAAAATGACTAAGGTCATGAATGGTTTCGATGTTGTGGCTCCTAGGTCCAATTATGGGTTGGAACCCCTCTGTGCAATCTACAATCGGTCATGCCTCCCAACTATCAAGTATGCTATTTCTCAAGGAGAGTTAAGTGTTTTCCAACTTTTCAAACAACTGAAAGTACACCAGATTCCTCCAGAAGAATGGCAACCACTCGACCCCACTGGATATGCTTTTCTTAACCTCAATACATTAGACGATTATCGGTTAGCTCAAAATCTAGAGATACAAGAATCATTTGACTCTCAACAACATGTAAGTCACCTATAACCTCATTTGACTGCATAAGAAAATAACGATTGTCAATAGTTTCCATGTTTCGCCTTAACTTGGTTACCAACTGAGCAACGCCACCCAACAGAAGGTCAAACTATCCTCTGTGAAACACCTAATTAAATCTCGTTTTTGCTGATTTTTCAAAATATAATTTCATTGCTACTCTATCTTTGTCCCCCACTTAGAGCGTCTGTATCTAACCCACATCAATATCCCCTGTACAACATTTGATAGCGCAATTCCAAGCCATATTCCGACAATATTGATGGTATAAGATAGTAGGATAACCAGCACGAGTCCGATACCACATTGCGAAACTAATGTTATCACCATTGGAGAAAGAGTATCACCTGAGCCTGTCATCGCTCGGCCTAGAACCAAAGACATAGCAATAAACCCAAAAGTTGGAGATAAGTAACGCAGATAGACTTTCGCTATCTGAATAACCGCTTGATCCTGAGTAAAGATATTGACAAAGAATCCAGGGAAAAACAGGAAAAGAACTCCAATACCAATCATGACAAATATGGCTAACCAATTACCAACCTGAGCTGATTTTCTTGCTCGATCAACAAGACGAGCCCCCAAGTTCTGCCCAACCATGGGTGAAACAGCACCCGCAATGGAAAACCCAGGATTCATCACCAACACACGAAGACGCATACAGATAGCATAAGCGGCCACTGCATTAGTCCCATAATTGGCGACTACCCGCAAAAAACCGAGACGAGAAAAATGTCGCCAAAATCCTTGCATGGCGCTGAAAACCCCTAGCTTCAGGACTTTTTCCATTTCCGAAAAATTGATACGCCAATTCACATGTTTTAACGAGATAGCTCCCTTACCTCTGAAACAGATATAGAACATGATCAATACACTGGCACTTCGACCAATCAAGGTGGCATAGGCTGATCCTACGATTCCAAGTTCAGGAAACCCTAACCTACCAAATATCAGTAACCAATCGAGTACAATGTTCAGGGCTGTTGCAAAAATGAGAACTAGCATCGGTGTTACCGCATCACCAGCCCCCCGATATATTGAATTCAGTGTCATTGACAAGAACCTTATAATCAAACCAAGAAAGGTAATTTGCATATAAGGCACTCCTAATTGTACAATTTCTGGCGCTGCTCCTAGTATTCTCAGCGAAAGCGCAGACATCGGGTAACCAATTCCACAGATACCGGCGGAAAAAAACACAGAAAGTAACAACGATTGCAGGGCGATATTTTCTCCTTCCGCTTGTTTCTTAGCGCCAATCGATTGGGAAACCAACACCGTGGCCCCCGTTGAAATGCCGAGGCCAAAAACAGCAACTAAACGGAGAATGTTACCACTTATTGCTACAGCAGCCAATTCAGGTGCTCCCAACCGTCCGATAAAAATCATGTCAACTACTTCAAAGGCATCCTGTAAGATGTAAGTCATGAAAATTGGGATCGCTAGACAAATCAGGTTGTATGTAATCCTTCCTGTGGTCAGATCTTGATTAGCTTTTTGCATCAGTTCAGTAGGTAGGTAAAAAAACTCAGAAAACTTTTCCTGTTAAATTGTACTTGTATTATCAAGTCGATCCTGCATTCTAACATAATTGCCTTACATTATCAGCAAAACGAGAATATGATTTGGTTCCATTTCAATTCATGTTGTAGAATGGAGACGGAAAAGAAGGATTCTATAATTATTATACAAGGCAACTATGAATTCAGAATTTACGGCGATGGATATTAAAGCAGGAATCCAATATCTGTCTAAAATTGATCCAGATATGAAGAAACTAATTGATTACTTTGGTACAATTAGTCTTAATGATGACGATTCCGACTATTACGAATCGTTAGTAAAATCAATCATCTATCAGCAACTAAATGGTAAGGTCGCCAATGCCATTTATCAGCGATTCAGGAACTTATATCCTCATAACAGTATCATCGACCCCCAGAACGTTTATCAAACACCTCTACAGACCTTAAGAAGCATTGGATTGTCTGAACGCAAAGCAACCTATATTCAAGGATTATCCCACAAATGGATCAGCGATGAAATTGAATGGAATAGATTCGCATGTATGAGTGATGAAGAAATCGGTCTAGTTTTAAAAACTGTTAAGGGCATAGGTCAATGGACTGTAGACATGTTTCTCATCTTCTCCTTGAAGAGACCTGATGTCTTCCCTACTGGTGATCTAGGAATAAGAAAAGCATTGCACGTTTTGTGTCATCTCGATGATCTACCGGTAATAGACGAGATGTTTGAAATCGCAGAAAAATGGAGACCTTTTAGGTCACTTGCCACCCTCTACTTATGGAAAATTGCTGATAACAATATTTCTAAACTTGATTAGATATACTATTTTTGAAACACTAGGTTGGGTTCACTCTATATCCCCAAAACCTATAGCAGTTGGGACAAAATACAATTAGGCAAGAGATTGAAAAAGGAAGAGTTATGATAGGTGTTGGCATTATCGGTACAGGAGGTATCTCACATGCACACGCAGATGGCTATATGCAATTACCAGACCGTGCAGAAATCATAGCCGTGGCAGATATCGATTACGATCGGGCTAGATCTGCAGCTAATCAATGGGGCGTAAAGCACGCATTTTCCGATTATCAAGAGATGCTAAAGTTAGATCAAATCGATGCTATTAGTGTTTGTACCTATACTAAAGCCCACTCTCAACCGAGCATCGACGCTCTCCGTGCTGGCAAACATGTCTTAGTTGAAAAACCAATGGCGGCAACGGCTGAAGAAGCAATTCAAATGGCAAAAGCTAGCAAAAAAAACGATAAAATTCTGATGGTTGGGATGAAATGGCGTTTTATGCCCGAGATCTTAGCCGCCAAAGCTTTTATTGAAAAGAGTAAACTCGGAGATATATATTATGCTGAGGCCATTGGCTGGCAACATCGCGGGATTCCTGGACGCAGCTTTATTCGCAAGGAAACAGCTGGAGGAGGAGCTTTTATGGACAATGGCGTCTATACGCTCGATACTGTATTGTACTTGATGAATCACCCAAAACCTGTTTCAGTCACCGGATCTTCTGCCAACATATTTGGTCACTCTGCAGATGGAAATTGGGATCCAGAACAATTTGACGTAGAAGATTTTGGAACAGCACTAATTCGTTTTGAAGGAGGAATTACGCTCTTTTTCGCACACTCATGGGCGATTAATTTCAGAGAACAATGGCAGATACGGATCGCAGGCAATCACGGTAGCGCCGAGATATATCCGTTTTCTGATCCGAAATTACGTCTTATGCACGGGGGATATAACAATCTCACTGAGTTCACACCAACAGATCTACCAGAAGGTTCTATCGACATCAACTATGAGATTAAACAATTTATTAATGCCGTTGAAAACAAGTTTGCATCACCAATACCCGCTGATACCTTTCTGTATACCAACCTGATCTTTGACGCTATTTATCAATCAACCAATCTGGGGCACGAAGTTAAAGTAAATACTCCAGATTTCTTGTAAGTTGACAAAAGCGAATGTTGTGATACGTCTATTGATTTAGGTATCTACCAATCGAGAAATATATACTACCAAAACTGAGATAACCTTGACTTTAAAATGTAACCAACTGATTACATGACACTAACACAAGATAAAAATAGAATCTTCAATGAACACTATGGGTAGTAGAGGGATTAGCCAAACAAAGGGAGCTTGGGTCTACCCCTGTTGGCATTCCGCTCAGGCAGAAACCCTAATGTTTTCGCTCATTAGACATTCATTCTAAAAAAAGAAATACAGAAAGGAAATTTGATGTTAGATAAAATGAAATTAGGCATCATCGGATGTGGGAACATTAGTGGGGCTTACTTCGAAGGTGAGAGGAAGACTAATACCCTTGAGATTAAAGCCTGTGCTGATATCAACATGGACGCAGCCAACAAGCAAGCAGATAGATTTGGCTGCCATGCTGTAAGTGTTGATCAACTTTTGGCTGATTCGGAAATAGAGCTTGTTGTCAATTTGACCATCCCGAAAGCTCATGCCGAAATTGGATTGAAAGCACTCAAAGCAAATAAGCATACTTACAGTGAAAAACCATTTGCTGTCGATATCGACAGTGGGCGTAAATTGAAGGAAACTGCGGCGAGAAAAAAATTGCGTATCGGTTGTGCGCCAGACACTTTCCTAGGAGCTGGAATCCAAACCGCACGAAAACAGCTAGATGCTAATGTAATTGGTCAACCGATTGCAGGATCTGCCTTTATGTGTGGTCATGGCCATGAAAATTGGCACTCAAACCCAGCATTTTATTATGATATCGGAGGTGGGCCAATGATGGATATGGGCCCGTACTACATCACAGCGCTAGTAAACATCTTAGGACCAGTAAAGCGTGTGGCTGCAGTAACAACAAAAGCTTTCGAAGAACGGGTTGCTACCAGTGAAAAAGCTTATGGTTTGAAGATTCCTGTTCACACAACAACGCACTTGACAGGCATACTGGAATTTGTCAACGGAACCATTATCACCATGATTATGAGTTTTGACATGTGGAGTCATGGGTTACCCTGCATTGAACTTTATGGTACAGACGGGTCGATCAAAGTTCCCGATCCCAACGGTTTTGGTGGCTCGGTACAAATAGCTAAGGCCAGAGAGAATTGGGATGAAGTACCACTTGAGTTTCCTCACAACGCCCGTATAATTGGTTTGATCGATATGGTACGCGCGATTAGAAATGATCGGCCACACCGGGTTAACGGGGATCTCGCTTACCATGTTTTGGAAGTGATGTTGGCCTTTGATAAGTCCTCTCAGACGGCTCAACACGTTAAGATTGACAGCACCGTTGAACGACCTAACCCCTTACCTGTAGGCCTTAACGAATGGGAGGTTGAGGACTAATCAGTAACATTTTTATGGCTCCTCAAAATTCTCCCCTGACTGTAAAAGAACTGGCAATCGAAAGATAGTCCCGACCTTCTTCAACTCGGTCTTGATTGTAACTAAGTCCCAAGTTTATGTTGGCAGTCAGACGTTTACTCAGATTGTATCTTGTACGTAGAGTTGTTTCGTATCGCTCCGATTTTTCTTCTCGGTTGGCTCCAAATTTTTCACGCCGCATTACTGTTGAGAAGGTATTGCTTAAATCAAGATCATGCTCCAATACGACTCTCCGGTGACGAAAAGGAACTTTTATTCCACCTTCAATCCTAACTTTGTAATCAATACTAAAATTAGGAGTAATGACAAAAGAAGAGCTTTGGATACCAGCACGCTCTTGATTCCTTAGCGTGGTTCGTACTCCAAAGGCAGTACGCGTCCCTCCACTCCAAGTTTGGGTCCAGCTAACCGATGGTTCGTGGGATAAACTTTCACCGATTCGCGCATTAATATTGCTTTGATCGCGCATCATATGGCGATATCGGATTTGAAAACTTGAGGTATTTTTGGAGTTGAATATTTTCAGATCCCCTTCATAGCTGGTTGATTTTGATCGGGAAGAAGTACTCCTAGACTTAGTAAAATTGTTATTGTATGACGCGTTGCCTCCAAGAGAGGCCCATTTCCATGGATCTATTGAAGTCCGAAAGCTATACCGTGTTCCTTTACGAGATTGAGTACGCCGTTCATCTTCATCTTCAATTTGAATAATTTCCGATATTGTAGTGCCAGGGGCAAGTCTTCGCAGTGAGTCTTGAGTGTTATAAGTCATATCTGCATTGAATGCTAAACTTTCCACACTACGCTGAAGCAACCCTGCTTCTTCCCCTTTAGTAGAACCTTCCCGTTGTTTTATCTTTCGTTCGATTTCCGCCTTGTCACGGCTAATCCAATCTCCTTTCATACTTTCGGCTTGGTCAATCTGAGAAGCATCGATGCCCATCCGTTCTAAACGTTCAATTTCGCGCTGTCGTCTGTCTTCAATATTCGTTTCTAAATTCAAGCTGTCCTTTTCCACTGAAGATCGTATTCCAGAGTCTTGAGTTGCTGGATCGATCTCGGCTAGGGCTGATTCGCTAACTTTGTCCCGGAACAGCCAACTGAACCATGACCTCAAGCGGAGACTAAGTCCCAACCGGATGTTCGCGTTGACAGAAGCATCCTTGGTATCGTTAAACCAGTTTTCACGCAAACTGACACGATTGGAAATAGTTGGGCGGATACCAAAAAAGTCCTTATTCAAACGTGGGTTAAGTGAAGCTCGATGTTCACGGGATGCCAACGTGAATTCTGATTTTTCTGCTACTTCTTTTTCATCGAAAGAAGTCGCTTGGCTCGAAAACGGGGTAGCATTTTCTCTCCGCTCGAGCTCACGCTGCACATCATACCTCGGATTAAGGCCAAAACTGGTAAACGGCTGCAAATTGAAGGAAATTGATCCACTATCCACTTTTTCGTCACGATTTCGCCCATACCCACTATATCCTCCATAATTACTGCTGCCTGATGCACTTATTGCTGTTGAGGGATCAACTTTAACATCCTCATGCCGGTATTGCAGATCGACACTGAACTTCTGTCCCAAACTATAGCGCATGTTACCTGTATACAGATCACTTAGTTGATCGCCTTGTCGTTCATTCCAAAAATCTTGATAGTTGTAGGCAAATCCAAGCGTGGGTAACGGACGCAGATTAAATTGTGCTGAGAAATCCCGATTCTCCGTCCGACTCTTCCCGCTCTGATACGAACTAATCGTTCCTCGTCGACTCTCAGTTTCAGATTGTTGTTCTTTAACCGAGTATTGGATTGGTAACCAACTAAATAGATTGAGGTCGGCATCGATGTTGAAATCATTGTTTGTGGTACTAAAACCACGATCTTGTCGTCGTTGTCTTCCAGTTTCTCCAGTAGAACTTTCGAAATCCTTATCTTGATTAGCAAAGCCACCTCTTACACGAAGTAGATTTCCCAGTTCTATGGACACATTTCCGCGTCGAGCCCAACCGGCTCTCACCAAAGGTTCGCTTAGATGAATATCGTTAACCCATAATTCTCCACTGATGTCTGAAGCATTCTCATTCCGGATCCCCAACAGCATACCACCGATGTTCTTGATCGAAAGATTCGAGCTATTCGTACCACGAATTAACAATTCATCAGGATGCCCGTCGGGTTCTTCTAAAACAGGAGTATCAAATTGATTACTCAGTTGATTTTGTTGCTGGATTGGATTACTTTGGTTTAAATTGATGACATTCGGTTTTGTATCCACCAAATCTGGAGACTCATTTCTTTTTTTATCAGACAGATCAATCTCAATTAACTTCCACCCTTCAAAATCAATGATGCGAGTATACTCATAAAAATCTTTCAGATTCTCAAATACATTGACATCATCCTCCTGTTGATCCATTGGATCAGAAAATGGATCATTTGACGAATAATAATAGGAAGAACGGTAACCTGTACGCATTGATGAAGCTAGCCTCATAACAAAAGTCGCGTAACTCTTATCACCATACAACCAGAACCGAATTTTATTGTGCTTTGAAAAATCTTGACCTTCCCCCTGTTGCGCACCTCTCAACTGTCTGGTGGTAATACCAAACGATGCTGGGTCCAAACGATATTTGAGGATTAATGTCTGCTCTTTTTGTTCTGAATAATCTAAACCGAACGCAATGTCAGTATAAGGATGCAGCTTTTTAAAGAGCTTATCACTTTTAATCAGGCTATGAGCTTTTCTATAGTCATCGAAATTGTAGTTATCTTTCGTTCCTACTGTAAATTTCTCATCAGTATCGAGGACAACTGTACCATTTTTGGTTACAATTCCCTGCTCCCACTGATTTCCTACAATTTCAATAGTGGACCACTCAAATACCCCGTTAACGGTACCTGGGCGGTTCTTTTGCAACCAAAACCGCAAATGTTGTACATAACCAAGGTTAGGAATTCGATCTCCATACGGAAACGCTTCAGTCAAAGGAATACTGAGAAAAGTCCATCCGTTTTTGTTCTCTTTTTTCATCCACTCAGCTGGGATATTATTCAGTGGAATAGATACACTAAGATATGAGTCAATTGTATCAAGGACTCCATCGCCGTTTAAATCTTCCGTATCAAGCACTTTATTATCTGCACCAATTCTAAAATTTTGGAGAGTGGAATTATAGTCCCATCCTCTATCTTCACCCACATCTAGCGATCCATTAGCACTATATTTATACGAGTCTGGTAGATTTTCCAAGTCCAAATCTAGAGTATCGACCTTACCATCACCATTTATATCCTCAAGGGTCTTGGGTAAATCCTCACTGTCTAATCTCACATCCATATCTGAGTCTTCACTCACCATACCAATATCAATGTGCAGCGTGATAGCATCTTCTCCCAACACACGACACCACAATTCTATAGACTCGCGATCTGAAAAATCAGATCCAGACGATGAGAGTCCGTACGAGAATCCACCCCATTCCTCAATTACATCTGTTAGATCATAACCAACTTCCATAATTAGGCGTTCTTCAGTAGACCTAGCAAGTGGATTAATTATTGAAGCTGGTATGTACTGATTCCGCATATAGTTTCCAATTGCCTTTGAATCCTCATCATCCTTCGGCAAAATTCGGAAAACAGCACGATTTTCAGATGTCGGTATCGGTAGTATTGTCTCGCGTTCATTATTACTCATGCTTGGTACACTTGCAGGTCGCCAGTTATGCTTAAAAGTAGGAACACTAGATGCTTCACGAGCACCCTCCATACTATCAATTAAAGCCACTCCAACACTATTCGGATTATTATGAGAAAAAGCTGCTTCACCGCTAAAGTCAACTGAAAAAGGGAAATTCTCTATCTGGATCAACGGTATGGGATTAATCAACCAAGCAATATTAAAACTGTGCCCCAAACTTGTATTAATATTGAAAGCTTGTAGACGACTCGGTGCTTCATTTGGACTTGGAATCTGGAGAGGTTTCTGGCCAGTGTTTAGAATGTAACCCGTTGAAAAGTTAAAGCCTTTTTTGAAAACAGGATTAAAGTAAGTTGAACTACCTCCATAGAGACCACGGCGAGATCTCCCTCCTAAACTCCCGAACCCACCACCGTATCCACCACCGTATCCACCACCGTATCCACCACCAAAAGATCTGCCTCCACTTCCACCAAAAGATCTACCTCCAAATCCACTGGACCTACCACCGAAACTACTACTCCCAGATCGATTAAGTTTGGAACTGCTGCTGCCCATTAAGCGATCAAATCTTCCTGATTTTTTCTGCTCCTCAGGTTTCGCTTTCGGTTCATAATTGTACTCCAACCAGAGGCCCATTACCGTTTGTTGTAATGCACCTCCAAACGGCGATCGCTCAAACTTCACCTCAATTTCATCGTACTCATCGAGTTGACGAAAAAATCTTAGTGTACCTACTTCATAAATCATCATATAATCAACATCACGCTGTAACTTCCGTCCATTGAGGCGAACAGTTTCACTGTTCGGAATAACAAAGAGACCAACATTATAACTATCAGACTGATAAGCGTAATCTGCTTGAATCGTATAAATCTGATCTGCTGATCTCGGATTCTCCAGGTAAATCTCCTCATTGTTAAGTTGATCTCTGTACTGGAAGAAGGGGCTTTCAGGATCCTCTATCATAAACGGACGAAAGGTAGGAAAAGTCAAAACACCACGATCAAAATCAATAAAATCGGGATCAACAGCACCATCCCCGTCTTGGTCGAGGCCAAAAATTTGGATATAAGGTACATCTGTTTGGCCTATAGTGAATGACTCTCCCGCACCTTGGCGCCAAATAGTTACTTGGAAATCGCGCGGGTTAATGTTGCGATTGCCAAGGTTATATACACGTCTCGACTCCGTTCCTCGAAGACTTTTTTCCTTTATGGTTACATAACCAATCTCTTCTCCTTCTTCGTCAATTGATCCATCACCGTTATCATCGATAAACACCGATTCCGAATTCCCGACTGTTCCACTACCATCACCCAAATACTTGTAGGCAACAACAATCTTGTAACTGGCTGAAATTGGGACTAAAAATTCGATCTCACCAGTTTCGTAATTGATATTGTAGTCTTGTCCCGGATATTGCAAGTTAAAATATCCTTGAACGGTTCTTTGCCCACCTTGATTATTACTCGCAACTCCATCATCAATATAGATCTGCTCACTACCACGAGCGATCGGCAAATAAAGATCATGAAGCATTTCATCATCATCAAGTTGAATGAAATAGAATCTTTCTTTGACGTAATTGGCATCTGCAATCTGCTGACCGCGACCATAACCAGCACGGCGTGACTCACCACGAAAGCGGCGTGTGTCAGAAATTCCCTTAGAGCGAGATGCGAAGGACGTTATTTTTGCTCCTGCTATCTCAGCTATTGCTTCTAGGCCAAAAAGGTTTCGGTTAATATTTAAAAACCGAGTATTTGGTAAATTTAAGGTTATATCGCCGAACCCAACCCGTTTCAATATACTATCTGCTTTACCTTCATACCAAACGCGAATTTTTTGTTGCTTCGCTCCTCCATACCCACCACCATAACCACTGCCGAAACCACCACCACTATCAGAATCACTGTAATCAACCTCAACGTGAGTGCGTTCGCCAACTCGCCCGTTCAAACCAACTTGAAGTGTTTGCCGAATGTTGATCCCACTTGCTCTTGGCGCTCCACCATAACGTGACATTGAGAACCCTCCACTGCCATACCCACTGCCGAAACCGTCACCATAACCGCCACCGTAACCACCACCGTAACCGCCACCGTACGAATCATAATCACTGTACGACGAACTTAGACCTAAATCCAAACCAGAACTATAACCACCAAGAGATCTGCCTGCATAAAATCGATTCACGTCTGTCTGACCGAAGTAGTGCGTTTTATTGAGTTCCACAGTCACAGACTTATGGCCGGTAATTTTTAGATTCGAATTCAGTGGTAAGTCTATGCCCCCTTCTTTCGTTTCTATTTCATCGCGCCGTTCAAGAATCTCCTTAAGATCAATTAGTCTAGGTGAATTTCTCCACAGGCGTAGCGAGTCCAAATAAGGAGACAGGATTTGAAGCCGATGATCTGGTTTATCCTTTTCATCTTCTTTGTGTAAAGAGAGGGTTGGCTTCCATGGATCTATCTCTTGCTTGGACTGCAAGTCTCCGAAATCGGTTTTCAGTCCGGTTTGATCTTTTTTATCTGGTTTGATCTGATCCACGTAGGACTGCGTGAGAGAAACATCATTGAGGATAACTTCTGCTTGCAGGCAAGTAACCCAGATAAGCATTAAGACTAAACATAAATTGTGGAGAGATAGCCAATTACGAATAAGCACCAATAATTGCGTCGTCACATCACTAAACCCAAGTTGCAACCCAAAATAGCTAGGAAAGGTAACAACCACAGTTTTTAAAAATCACACTACGCTAATGAACAAAATCTGACTTTTACCAAATTTCCCAGACTCTGCCAGTGAAATCACAGAGTATTCTAGGCAGGTAGTGAGGGGTATCAATTATAAAATATAACAGTTCCACCTCGAAGTGAACGATTTCGAATGGCTTGCAGTTTACCAACATGTGGAAGTGGGAACAGAAAAGCAAATTCAACAGTTTCTGACGCGATACCCTACATTCTGCGTGACGAACCCATAAATATGGTGTAAAATATTGTATGTCTCACTCAAAGAAACAGCACAATATGTTTGACTCAGCGATGGACGACGAAATCTATGTGACAATCTCTTTGGAAACTCCGCAGACAATAGCACTTATTCTTACACACATGATTCCAGATAGAGCACCGAATATACTAATTCAGTTTCCAAAAGAAAAGCGAAATACCATAGCCCAACGTATTGCAACAATGGAAGGGGTGAATCAAAATACAGTTAACATACTTCTAAGCAAAATTCAGATTTCTCTGCAAGGCTGTTTGAATAAGGTCATATCAAGTCGCCGTCCTCAAAAAAGTATCGAGGGTTCATCAGCACTGGCAAAGATGCTGGCACATACGGGTGATGATGCAACCGAGGATATTTTGAAGAGTCTTGAAAACACAGATCAAGTTAGCAAGATCAGAGAAGCTATGTTTACGTTTGAAGACATCATGCTAATTGATGACACAAACATCCAAAAATACATCTTAAAATTACCATCCGTTCAGGATAATTTGGCCACGGCAATTAAGGGCTTAGGCGAAGAAGTCAAAGATAAATTTCTCCGCAATATGCCGGATCGGATAAAAAACCGTGTAGAAAAGGAGAGACAAAGTCTAGGGAAAGTTCGTGCAAGTGTTGTTAGAGAGGCCCGCAAACTTATTCTCGATGAGATTCGTGTCTTGATAGAGTCGGGACAGGTTCAGGTAGAAAAGTCATGATTAATTTTGGCAAAATCAAGCCAACGATTAAAGAATGCCCAAGGTGTTCAGCTATAGTCCAGTCAAGACATACATACTGCACTCAGTGCGGTCATCAGAATGACGATTTTTTCAACCCGACGCAGACAACAACCTTAATATCATTTGTCTTCGTAATTCTAGCAATTACACTTATCACGATTATGAGATCCTGCCTTCAATAGTCCATGCTAAGTCTAAGCTCAACTCTAACTTCGATGGACAGTTGACCAAAAAGCTAAGGTAGAATTAACTATCCAACCAATCAAACAGCTTCAAAATGCTTGAGGGCGCGGTTAAGCCTTCTTCACTGGCCAGTTGAGATGCTGGTGAAGAAATTCAAAGGTCCCAATCCCATTAATTGTATGCGGGCCATTAAAGACTTCCATCTCGGTTCGGTTACCTATCCCGAGTAGATCGTATTGACGTTTTACCTTAGCATATTCATAGGCAACGGTTTCATCCGGAGCAACACCGTCAAAATGCCCACGTTCAACCATAAATGGTCGTGGACATATTAGCCAACTCATCTCAGCATAGTTAAAGGTACTCCCTAAATCAAACTCGAAAATTTCGTATTCCCCTGAATTCACATAGCTATAGCTACTTCGCGTTGAGGCGTTTTTCCAAACCCATTCGTTGAAATCGGCAGAACAGATTGAGAGGCAATAATCCGTGACAAGCGGCGGTACACGCATAGCCGTTTTTCCTCCATAACTTAATCCATAAAACGCAATTCGGTTTGGATCAACATAAGACAGGGACTGAAGCCAATTCACTATCTGCTGATGCTGTGGAATTATGATTGAAAAGAGCGTCTTCTGGATCGGGTTGGCTTTGCGTTGGAGCGTGCGAAATCGGTCTGTAAAAATGTAAAGATTCTGCGGGGAAAAAGTGATAAAACCGCGTTCCGCTAGTTTAGCGGCAAAGTCGTGGTAGGCATCATGGTCGCCCTGAATGATGTCCTGTGGGCGGCCTTCCAATCCATGTTGGCAAACAACAACTGGTCTTCTTTCTTCTTCCTTAATGTCATTTGGTAACAATAAAATCCCGTAAGCAATAACATCAGGCCAGACATCCAAAACAACTTCGTATCCTTGCCAGTTTTTGCCTTGATAGGAAAACCGCGATCGTGCATTGAAAGGAAGTAAATCTAGATCAAATTGACCAATTATTTCACGCGAAAAGAAATCACGATACCATTCTATTGTCTGTTGATAACCTCCAAGGGAGCTAGTGTCTAATTTTGAGAAAAACTCTTGGCGAGTATGGGAACTTTCACCAAGTAACCATTGGTTATACTGATCTATCTCTGCAAGTTGGAGATCTTCCCGCCTATCAGGTTGGAAATTTCCGTCAAGATGCTCGGGTCGGTTTTCAGAAAAGGACACCGTTGCTTGTGTCGACAACAGATCCAACAACGATTGTAACGATTCAACAGTTCCGTAAACACTGTTCTCTGCCTGAATAAGTTCAATCTGAGGTTTTGGATTGAGTTTTTTGACAATTGACTGGGCGCGTTCAACCTCTGTTTTAACTTGATCTAACGCTGGTGTCACTATATCTGCCGGGGCAGCACCCCCTGTTCCCGAAGGCACATGTACTTCCGGAAAATCGGCAGCTTCGATGATTAAATGCCGTGGTGCAACCATTGAAGCCAATTCAGCATCACCAAACTGAGTGAGTAAACCGAAGACATTACGCTCAAGGGGTTCTTTCCAAATCTCTTGCCGGGAATTGAAATAGCCACTTACGCAGACAGCATCAATACGTGTATCGATTGCCCCAGCATACAATGCTAGCATACCACCTTCACCCCATCCAATGGTTCCAATCTTCACATCATCCTGGGATTGTGCAGAAAACCAATCGACAACAGCAAAAATTTTCTGCAATTCGTAGCCGATCAGATGTCGCCCCAGTTCAAACGCAGAACGGTACAACCATTCACGTTTCGAAATATGATTCGGCATTTCGCTTGATTTTCGCGAAATAAGCGTTGGGATGACAACCCTACAACCACTTTCTGCAAGATGTCTAGCAAATTGTGAATGACTCGGAACCCCTTCGATTAACCCAGAAATATGTTCTGGTAAGACATCTGCATCAGGGATAGCGATTACGTTGGCTATTGGTTTATTTGAGGGTACCAATAAAAGCCCTTCACCATGAATTGTATGAATTACTGGCCAACGTACGGCAAAAATATCGTAACCATTCCCTCTTCCCACCAGAGCAGGCTGATTTGTAGATGCAATCAATTCTAACCCCTTAAATGGGATACGGTTATCACGTATTCCCAAGATCTGCGATAATTGCATTCGGTTCGGCTCAACTGACACAGCATAATTTGTAGTAGACGAAAAGTCCCGCTTCCAATATTCCTCTCGTTTTGAAACTGACTGGTCGAGTTGGCTTAACAAAAATCGGTCAACACCCGATACCAAATAGGAGGCGATATCCTCCTCAAGCGTTAATTGGGATGTACCCTGTAACGGCTGGTTGGATTCTGTTCCTGATTGGATAGTACAAAGTGCAGAGGATAACCAGTGTAGCAAAGGAAAAATCATACATATCTCCTAAATGTAGCCCTAGAAATTATACAAACGAATAATCAATAGAGTTAACCGACAATCAATTTCGACTTATAAGAATCTAATTACAAATAAACGTAAACTTTTATAGAATCGGCTTATTGTATGCAGATAACTGGCTAGACTAACATTACAACTGGCAAAATGATCGGAGTTTGGGCTGTTTGGCTTCGGAGAAACCGCTTGAGTTCCGCTCGAATCTCATCCCGAATTAGATCTACCTCTTCTTCCAAGTCAAAGCTGACTTTTTCAACTGCTTTAGCAACAACTTCTTTGGCTTCGGTGATCAGATCTTCCGATACATCAATATGCACAAAACCACGTGAGGCAATCTCAGGCATACCAAGGACTTTGCCTGTTTCTCGACTGATTACCACAACCGGGATCACCATTCCATTCGTGGACAACTGGCAACGATCGCGCAAAACAATGTCTTCGGTCGTTCTTAATTTCCCATCGACAAAAACAACCCCGGATTGCACTCTGCCATCAATATAACAATCGTCATCATTGAGCAAAATTAACTCACCAGTCTCAGCGACAATTATACTTTGGTTTGGAATCCCCAGAGATTCGGCCAGTTCAGCATGTTGAACCAGATTACTGTACTCACCATGAATTGGAATGAAGAACTTTGGCTTGGTTAAAGTTAACATTAATTTCAAGTCCTCACGTGCCCCATGTCCAGAGACATGCACATGTTCATTTTGCTCCTGTATCACATGTGCTCCACGTCGCAGGATATAACCGATCATCTTTTGAATATCTCTTTCATTTCCTGGGATTTGCCGCGCAGACATAAGCACAGTATCACCTGAGTCAATGTGTAGCGATGCGTGATCTCCTCTTGAAATAAGAGACATTGCCGATCTTTCTTCGCCTTGGCTACCAGTACAGAGTATCATCGTTTCATTGGATTCGAATCTTTTAACATCTTTTAGGTCAATTAACAAATCATGCGGTAGATCTAGGTAACCAAGTTCAGCGGCTATGTTAATGTTACCGATCATCGACCGTCCGGAAATCGCAATCAAGCGACGATGTTTAATTGCGAGATCAATAAATTGCTGAATCCTATGTAGACTAGAGGCAAATGTACAGACAAATAGTCCCTGTTCCGCATTTTGGAAGACATTGTCCAAACTAGGGTAAATACTACGCTCAGAAGGTGTCACGCCAGGACGATCAGCATTGGTGCTATCTGATAGAAGGAGCAATACTCCCTTTTCACCAAGTGCAGCAAGTTTGTGAATTTCGCTTGGTTTATCATCGACGGGAGTCGGATCGAACTTAAAATCGCTGGTGTGAACAATCACACCTACTGGAGTGTTGACCACTACTGCTAAGGCCGACGGTATACTATGTGTCATATGAATGAATTCAAGTTTGAAACAACCTAATTCCAAACTATCATTTGGCGTAATTACATTTAGGTTCGACTTAGACAGCATCTTATTTTCTCGCAGACGTTCTTTGGCAAATGCAAGCGTTAGCGCTGTCCCGTAAACTGGAACATTAATCTGATCTAGAAAAAAAGAGAGACTACCCATGTGATCCTCATGCGCATGAGTAATAATAATAGCTCTAATTTTATGCTCGTTTTGTACTAAGTAACTGATGTCAGGAATAATGTAATCTACTCCAGGAGCGGAATCATCAGAGAACATAATTCCACAATCAATGACAACAATATCGTCACCACATTCGTAGGCCATAATGTTCATACCAAATTCGCCTAGTCCGCCAAGAGGGACAATTGATACATAATCAGTTTGGTTTTCAGTCATAAATCTCTTCAATATTTTAAGGTTATTATATGGGTTCAGTTCGGGAGTAAAACTAAATGATAAAGTTGATCAAACGTTGAGGAACAAAGATTACACGGCGGATTTCATGCCCCTCCAAACGCTTAGCGATTTTCGGATCTGATTTGGCTGCTACTTCCACCTCCTCATCCGTTGCTGAAGCTAGAACCTGAATTTTACCGCGCATTTTCCCTTGGATTTGTACTGCTATCGTAATTTCGTTATCTTTGGCTTTCTCTGGATCACCAGTTGGAAAACTTTCATCTGAAAGTTGATGTTCGGAGATTTGACAAATTTCCCAAATCTCTTCAGCAATATGTGGTGCGAACGGAGCAAGAAGCAACAGGAAAACACGACCAACTTCCCTTGGAACGCTCTGCATCTGCACAAGTTCATTGTTGCACTCAATTAATGCGGCAATGGCCGTGTTGAAGCGCAGGTTTTCGAGATCGTCAGTAACTTTGAGGATTGTCTTATGTAGTAATTTTTCAAGTTCCGGCGTTGAATCGTCAACCAAATTGGGAGTTCGGTCTTCAGTTACGAAATTTCTCCAGACCCTCTGCAGGAATCTCTGCATACCACGTATTCCTTCCATGCTCCACGGCGCACTTGTTTCCAAGGGACCCATATACATTTCATATAGACGCAGCGTATCAACACCATACTCCTTCCCTACTTCCTCTGGAGGAAGTCCATTCTTGTAACGCTTCCCCATTTTCCCGCTAAACCGTGTTAGTATTTCCCCAGTTTCGGTATGGTATGGTTCCCCATCACGTAATTCAACTTCACGGATATCGATGTAAATCCCTCTATTATTAGCAAACGCATCGGCTGTAATCATTCCTTGGTTGAACAATTTCTTAAATGGTTCAGGAGTAGAAACATGACCAAGATCGTACAGTACTTTATGCCAAAAACGCGAATAGAGTAGATGTAGGACTGCGTGTTCAGCACCGCCGACATAAAGATCAACTGGCATAAAAAATCGTTCTTTCTTATCATCGCAAAAGGCTTGATCGTTTTTGGGGTCAATAAACCGAAGGAAATACCAGCATGATCCTGCCCACTGCGGCATTACGTTAAGTTCACGTTTATACTTCTTTCCATCTTTTTCTACTTCCTTCCATGATTCGTCAGCACGAGAAAGAGGTGGGCTAACAGGTAAACTTGGGTCATCAGATGTCTCTGGACGAAAGTCCTCCATCTCTGGGAGGATAACTGGAGGATCCACTGATATTGTGTTCCCGTCGGGGCTAATTGCAATTGGAAAGGGCTCTCCCCAATAACGCTGACGAGAAAAAATCCAATCCCGTAATTTATAATTGACTGAGGCTTTACCATGCCCATGCGCTTCCAGCGTCTTGGTAATTTTTTCCTTGGCTTCCAATGTGCTTAAACCTGTAATTGCAAATGGGGTTTCACTGACATGCCCCGAATTAATCGAGACCCCTTCACCTGTAAAACACTCGTCGTCTTCATCCTTCATAGCTTGAACAACTTTGGTAATTAGCAGGTCATATTTCTGGGCAAATTCAAAATCGCGTTCATCATGTGCTGGTACTGCCATAATCGCCCCTGAACCATAGTCCATGCTAACGTAATCAGCAACAAATATTGGCAACTTCTCATCATTGACAGGGTTCCGTGTATAGATCCCGCTCATTACACCGGTTTTTTCTTTTGTATCGTGATTAACTGACACTTCTTCTTTCGCCTTAGCAATGTAGGTTTCTACCTGATTGGCATGGGATGGCGGCACTAGGTATTCGGACGATCCTTTCATGACAATTGGATGTTGGGGGGCGACAACCATAAAGGTGGCGCCGAAAAGCGTGTCAGGTCGTGTTGTATAAACCGTCAGCATGTTCACCACCTGATCCGTTTCCGGATATAAAACATCGAATTTAACATCTGATCCTTGACTGCGCCCGATCCAGTTTCTTTGCATTAACTTAATTGACTCGGGCCAATCAAGCCGAAAAGTTCCACCTTTACCATCAGGTAGTTCTGCTAAATCGAGATCATTAAGTAATCTTTCACTATAAGCGGTAATACGCATCATCCACTGCCGTAACGGTCGTTGATAAACCAAGAAATTCCCACGCTCACTTTTGCTATCACTAGTTACTTCTTCATTTGCCAACACGGTCCCAAGTCCTGGACACCAATTAACTGTCACTTCTTTATGATAAGCAATGCGGTAGTTGTTCAACACCGCTGATCTTTGTACATCAGTGAGTTCTTTCCACATTTGGTCGGAGCCTGTTATTTTTCTATCCGCATCAGATAGTTTTCGAGTTTCATCATCAAACTCTGCTATTAATTCAGAGATTGGTCGTCCCTTCTGCCGACTAACATCGAACCAACTTTCAAAGAACTTTTTGAACATCCATTGAGTCCAACGATAATAGTCTTCACGTGATGTTGCGATCTCGCGGTCCCAATCATAACCAAGGCCTAAAAACTGAAGTTGTTCACGAATCGTGTCAATATTCTGCTCAGTTACCACTGCAGGATGTACACCATGTTCAATCGCATATTGCTCTGCAGGCAAACCGAAACTGTCAAAACCCATTGGATGTAGTACATGGAACCCTTGCATTTTTTTGTAACGACTGTATATATCAGTCGCAATATAGCCTTTGGGATGCCCTACATGTAACCCTGACCCACTTGGGTAAGGAAACATATCCAACACATAACATTTAGGTTTATCAGAGGATTTAGTAACACTTGGATCATCTGTACAAAAAGTTCTTTGTTTCAACCAACGATGTCGCCATCGTTCTTCAATTTCGCAGAAATTATATAATCCCTTCTCCATCACTATATCTCTTCGTCCTTCACCAGTGTCAGTTCAACATCGTAAGAGTAAAAAACTGCCCCGGTAGAATTCAATTGTTTTGCCACAAAGATGAGGACATCCTATATATTATCATCTATAAACTTTCCAGCAGTTTTGAATGGGAACCAAGCAAAATTATGGGGGACAGAACCAACTCTCGAATATACTACTGTGGAAACTCGCTGTTAGCGCTACTCATAAAATATAGAAAGGGCAATTCTCCGCAGATCTCAGTAACCATTTTCTGCTAGGATTGCCCTTTGCGACACTGCGCCACTTTTACCGACACTTTATACTTACTGCCGGTTTATTAACTAGTAATGCGTTAGTGGGAAATTGAGTTCCCTAAGTAGACATCACCTTCCTTACAATCTGACGACATTTCTGGCTTGGAGACCTTTTTCAGTTTCCGAAACCTCAAATTCGACTTCCTGTCCTTCAATAAGTGTTTTGTGCCCAAACCCTTGGATCTCAGAATAATGGACAAAAATGTCTTGTCCCTCATCAGTGACTATAAAACCATAACCCTTGGCATCGTTAAACCATTTGACTTGACCTTTTTTCACCTGTTGACACCTCCTTCCATAAAAAGCTCGTAAATGCTCAATAGTGTTTCGGAAGTAGAAGTTACAAAACTAAATACTTACTAAACAGAAGTAACTAAATTTTGAACTGCCGGAAACTTAAAACATCCTGTGATTCATTTACCCTATGAACAATGTCCATGAAACTTCACTTGAAGAATTCTTGAACATCGCCAGAATTATACTTAATTTCGTATTACAATTCAAGCCAGATTCACATTGGAGATGTCATATTAAATCTACATTCATGGAATAAAATTTCTGGAGAAGACGAGTCATTACTATGATGATGGAAATCCTGAGAAACTTAAATCCGGTTTATTTCCAAAGTCGGGAAATTTTGGCGGATTTTCTTCCAACTGTACAAGAATCTCCTCGATTGCTTTGTTGAGTTGTGGATCTTCATTCCGCATATGATCTTGTGGTGTGATATCAATTTCAATGTCAGGATCTGTACCATAATTTTCTACTCCCCAGTCTACATCCTGAAACCAAAACGAATATTCTGGTTGTGTTGTTTCGCTTCCATCAACAAGGGTGTAACGTGGTGAAATACCAATTACTCCCCCCCAAGTTCTTTTTCCGATAAGCGTTCCAAGCTTCATTAGCTTGAAGCAATGGCTAAAGATGTCACCGTCTGATCCCGCCAGTTCATCAGTAATTGCAACAATTGGCCCCAACAAGGATCCTCCGGGATATGGTGTTGGAGCCCCCCAACGTTGCAAATTATAACCAATCCGTTTTCTGGCTAATGTCTCAAGAATCAATTGCGATACATGGCCTCCACCATTACACCGAACATCAACAATTAAAGCACTACAATTAATCTCTGAAAGATACGATCTGTAAAACTCAGCATAACCGTTTACTCCCATATCAGGGATATGTACATAGCCAACTTTGCCCTCAGTCTTTGTATAAACGGTTTTTCTATTTTGAGCCACCCATTGGCGATAATAGACAGAACGTTCATCACCAATAGACTTGATGCTGACAGTTCGTGTTGGGTTCTCCGGATCACCAGTTTTTACCGTCAACGTAATTTCTGAACCAGCTTGGTTAACCAGAAGCTGCTCTGGAGAGATTTCCTGATCGAATTTTCGGCCATTAACGGCCATAAGCTTATCTCCAACCCTGACGTTAATGCCAGGGCTATTCAGTGGAGAGTCTTTTCCTTCCGACCATGAATCTCCTTGAAGAATACGCAGGATTTCGTAAGTTTGATCACTTGCATCATATCTAAATTCGGCCCCAAGAAAGCCTTGACCGTAGTTATGTGGATTTGCTCGGTAATCACCACCACTTTCATAAGCATGTGATGTACCTAATTCCCCTTGCATTTCCCACATTAAGTCAGAGAACTCGGATCTAGTTGTAATCCGATCAAGTAACGGCAGATATCGATCATAAACAAAATCCCAGTCGACACCTGACATATCTTCAACCCAGAAATGCTCCCGTTGCAATCGCCACGCCTCCCGATACATCTGTCTTCTTTCAGCACCAGGATCAACTGAGACTTTGATCCGGCTGAGATTAATCCAGCCGCCGACACGTGTCGATTCCCCTTTATCTGGTGCTTTCTCGCCAGCCTTGATTATCCGAAGTTTGTCAGCTGACCTATAGGCTAAAATTTTGTAATTACTACTGACTTTAAAGCCGGATATATCACTCGCAATAGTCTCTTTTTCATGTTTCTCAAGGTCGTACATTTCAAGGCGGCTTTTCTCCTCACTTCCAGGTATAGGAAGAGCTGTAAAGTACACTTTATTTTTTATGCCCGCAATCTGGCCATAACGCCCCTCTGACACAGGAAATGCTACAACTCGGTCCATAATTCCTTCTAAATCTATCTGGACTAGTTGATCGTCCGCCTTTTCCTTCTGCTCTTGACCATTATGCTGTTCGACCATCTGATCTACATTTTCATCCTCTTTACAACTATCCTCTTCCTTATTTTCTTCAGGCTCAACCAGCGGCTTTGGCTCGGCAATAAAAGGCGATCTCTGATCAGCTTGCAGTGTTATCAAAAACGGTCGCATACCACGAGGGAAACCAAGATCGAAATGAAGGTTATCGTAAACTGGACTAAAATCGCGGTAAGAGAGAAAGTACAGAAATTTGCCTTCGGGATCGAACGATGGATTGATATCACGAAGTATTGGCTCGGTCACTTGGTGAGTTTTCCCACTATCAATTTGGCAAATCTTAATTGACGAAGTTTGTTGTGTGCAGGCCAAACTATAAGCAATCCACTTACCATCTGGCGACCATGAAACTCCGTTGACTCGCTTGTAGTTACTTCGATCCAACAAAGTCATTTTCTTAGACTCAAGATCAATGAGTACTAATTCAAATCGATGATTGGTCAAAACAACGAGATCATCTTTTGGTGATACATCAAGTGACACTGGTCTACCAATATCAAGTCCTCCAAGTTTTTCAGGTGGCTTTTGTTCATTAGCATAACGAATTTCAAGAAACTCTTCTCCATTTTCATCACTTATACATACTAGTCGATGACCATCTTTTAACCATCGTGTTAATCGGTATCGTACTCCATCTGGCTCACCATGCTGGGTGACCGCACCTTCCCAATTCCCCATTGCAAAGGATTTACCACGACTCACAATTAAAACTGAGGTATTTTGAGGGCCTAGATCATAATCCTCAAAATACCTTGCCGTATCAACAAATTTTCGGTTTCTCTGGATTCGCGGCGTTCGAAAATCAATTGCAATAAGCTGATCCTTATTCTCACGAGGATCATAAACATATAAGTCTGCCCCCATATGATAAACAATGCGATTACCGTCAGTAGAGGCGTATCTAGTATAGAATTCTTGGTGACTTGTATGACGCTGTAAATCTTCTCCATCGGGCAAACAGGAGTACAAATTGCCAATACCTTGGTGGTCCGATAGAAAAAAGATACGATTTTCAACCCACATAGGGCTAGCGAGGTTACCATCAAGATTGATAAGTTTCTGGAATTCACCAGTGTGCTCTGGATCAATCCATATCACACCAGTTGTCCCACCGCGATAACGTTTCCAACGTGCTGGATCTGCGGTAAATCGTCCCAGCACAATTCCGCCATCCCTTCCATACGATATATTTCGTGCAGATCCATAGGGCATAGGTTGCGAAATTCCACCGTTTTGGTTTATCTCAAATAGCTGAAAACTACGTGTAAATGGTAGCTTGGCGTTACTCGCAAAAATAATTGTTTGGTTATCTGGCTTCCAGTTTACAACCGTATTGTGTGTACCAAGATATGTCAAACGCTTTGATGGTCCTCCAAGTGTTGGCATAACAAACACTTCGGCTGGCCCTTCTTCACGCCCCGTAAAGGCAAGATATTTACCATCCGGTGATATAAGAGGATGGCTTACTTCTCCTAAATTCGAAGTAAGACGTCGAGCAATCCCTCCACTGACTTCCACAGTCCATAGATCATCTTCCGCCACAAATACAACTTGATTTTCGTGGATAGTTGGGAAACGATAATAACCTTGTATAGACAAAAAAATTCCTCCAAACTTCAACAACTTTATGTATTCTTCAGATTAACAAATATAAGGGCAATAACCGCCAAGGTAATTCCAATTATAGATTTTGTACGTAGCTTTTCCTTAAGAACAACTACACCAACAAGTGTAGTAAATAGCACACTACCAGCAGCTGATACAGGAAAAACAATCAGGACATCTATGGAATCCAATGCCACTAAGAACGTAACGCTTTGGAAAAAATTGGAAACACCAACCAAGATACCAAAGACATATTCCCAACGTATTGGTATGATCTTCTGATAAATGCAGACGATAGCAAAAAAAAACGTTGTTACACCAAACAGAAAAAACAAATAAAATGGTTTTTCATCTACTGGACAAGTCTCATTAAAGATCTTCATCACAAGACGGCCTACTCCAGCATTCACGAACGTAAGGGATATCAAAATAGCTCCTAAGCCACTTGTTGTCGATATGTTACTAGGGGTTACTTCTACAGGATCATTTGTGCTTAGAAGAGGGAGTGCAGAGCAGGTGAGAAAAATGCCTAAGATTTGCCATGCACTAGGTATTTCGTGCCAGATCAGAATTGCAAAGGTGATCGGTATAACCATCGAAAGTCGAAGTATAGCTGTGGTAACAACAACACCACTAACTTGAACTGTAGCCTTCCATAAGAAGAATCCAAACGCGTAAGTGATACCATTAGTCACGCCAAGTCCCGTCGCCAATCCGGAGAAACTTAAACTATCCAACTGCATCATCGACCAAATAGCAATTAACAATGCAACCAAATAATTTATGAAACCAATAGAATCTAAACAGTGACCACGATCCTTTGCATATTTGAGAAATATTCCAAAGGAAGAGGAAAATATTACGTGCAGGATCAGGGAGATCAAGCATTACCCTACTTCATTAAACCTCGAATCACATAATCCAAAATACCGCCATGGCGATAATATTCTACCTCAATCGGTGTATCAATTCGGACGATGGCTTGGATCTGACGACTCGAACCGGATTCGTTGGTAATCTGAATAGTAACTTCCTGTTGTGGTTCTAAGTCGTCGGAGATACCGAGTATACTAATTACCTCTGCCCCTGTTAGCCCAAGTGATTTAATGCTGTTGCTAGCCTGAAACTGTATGGGTAAAATTCCCATTCCAATCAAGTTGCTCCGATGGATCCGTTCATAGCTTTCCGCTACCACGGCCACAACACCAAGCAATTTCGGACCTTTAGCTGCCCAATCACGAGAACTACCGCATCCATACTCTTTACCTGCGAAAATGACCATTGGTGTTCGAGTTTCAATGTAGTTTCTGGATGCTTCATAAATTGTGGCATTTTCCTCGCGGGGAAAGACCTTGGTGTAACCGCCTTCAACATCATCAGTTAGCATCAAGTTTTTAATCCGATTATTGGCGAAAGTTCCACGTGTCATCACTTGATCATTCCCCCGCCTTGATCCATAAGAATTGAAATCACGTTGTTCAACCCCCTGGTCAATCAAGTGTTTACCAGCGGGGCTTTGCGCATCAATCATTCCAGCAGGAGAAATATGATCTGTTGTTACGGAATCACCAAGAAGTGCTAAGATACGTGCGTTTGCAATCTCCATAATGGGATCTACCTGAAGGCTGAAATCCTCAAAGAACGGTGGTTTCTGAATGTAAGTGCTTTTATCATTCCACGCATAGATTTCTCCAATCGGCACCTCAAGATTAGACCATTCTGGAGCCTGATTGTCAATTCCAGAGTAAAGTCGACTGAAGGTCTCAGAATTAACGGCCGAAGAAATATGATCTGTTATCTCTCGTTGCGTTGGCCAGATATCGGATAGATATATGGCAGTTCCATTGTCATCAGTACCAAGTGGCTCTGTAGTTAGATCAATACCAACGTGACCAGCAATTGCATAGGCAACCACTAAAGGCGGAGACATAAGAAAACTTGCCTTTACGTCCCGATGAACGCGCGCCTCGAAGTTTCTGTTTCCGGACAAGACACTGGCCGTGACTAAACCAGATTCCTGAATAGCCTGCTGGATTTCCTCCTTTAATGGGCCGCTATTGCCAATACAAGTTGTACAGCCATATCCGACTACATTAAATCCCAATTTTTCAAGGTAAGGCAATAACCCGGTGGCCTTCAGGTATTCTGTAACAACGCGAGAACCAGGTGCCAAGCTAGTCTTAACATAATCTGGCACACGCAATCCAATTTCAACAGCTTTCTTAGCTAAAAGTCCAGAAGCAATCATTACAGATGGGTTGCTTGTGTTTGTACAACTCGTAATTGCTGAAATGACAACGGAACCATGCGAAATCCCGCTTTTTCGATCTGGTATTTGATTGATTGCTTCGCCATCCAAACCAAAGCCTCCATCCGAAACGGGTTGGCTTAGCAGCTTATGAAATGTATTTTTGACCTGTGGCAATACAATTCGGTCTTGAGGCCTTTTGGGACCAGCAATCGATGGCTCAATACTACCTAGATCAATCTCAAGTTTTTGACTATAATCAATTTCACCATCTTTGGGAATACCAAACAGTCCCTGATGCTCAAGGTAATTTTCAATCAAACGGATTTTCGTATCTTTGCGACCTGTCAATTCAAGATATCGAATCGACTCTCTATCTGCCGGAAAAAACCCAATAGTCGCACCATATTCAGGACACATATTCGATATCGTGGCGCGATCAGGAAGCGAGAGAGTTTCGACTCCTTCGCCAAAGAACTCAACAAATTTCCCAACAACTTGAGTCTCTCGCAGCTTCTGAGTAACAGTTAATACCAAATCTGTTGCTGTGATCCCTTCTTTGAGTGCCCCTATCAAGTTTACACCCACTACTTTGGGAGTAAGTATGTAAACTGGTTGCCCCAGCATCGCCGCTTCCGCTTCAATGCCACCAACACCCCATCCGACAATACCTAAACCATTAATCATTGTAGTGTGAGAATCTGTTCCAACAAGAGTATCAGGGTACGCAACCGAATCTCCAGCACTCTCATCGGCTACTACAACTTCGGCAAGGTACTCTAGGTTTACTTGATGAATAATTCCAGTTGATGGAGGAATAACTGTAAATTTTTCAAATGCTCGTTGTCCCCACTTCAGAAATTCGTAACGTTCCTTATTTCGCTCAAATTCGATTCGCGTATTAATGTCTAATGCATCATTTGATCCATAAGCATCAACCTGAATGGAATGATCAATAACAAGGTTGACTGGAATAAGGGGTTCAATGATTTTGGGATCACCACCAAGTTCCTTAACAGTCGACCTCATTGCGGCTAGGTCGACTAACAATGGTACTCCTGTAAAATCTTGAGCAACTACCCTTGCGGGTTTAAACGGAATTTCCGTTGCTTTTGGTTTGGTAGCCTCCCAAGTTGCGATATCTATAATATCTTGTTCAACAATAACTTCGTTATCGTAATTTCGTAACAGTGCTTCAAGTAAAATTCGAATACTAATCGGTAATCTCGAAATTTTACCGATTCCCTGATTTTCAAGCTCTGGCAATGAATAGTATTGAATTTGCCTATTACCGCTTTCAAACGATTGAAGCGAGTTGAACAAATTATGCATTATTTGACTCCAAATACTTTGTATGTTTCATCAAAAACACTAATAATAGCATAAGGATATTGAAATCTCAATGGATTCTAATATCCTTATAAAACGGTTATATCAATAAATAAACTTTCCAAATTATCCGGTATACTTCCTAGAAACGCGAATCTTGATTGGTTCAGAATAGCTACAGATTCACAGTTTTTTTCCACCTCTATTATGTGATTTGTTGCCATCACAATAATCTTACCCATTAAACTTAGCTCAGTAATAAAATCAGTAAACTCAATCTGTCCACGTGGGTCTAGCACTGAGATTGGATTATCAAACAACCAAATATCTGGATTGTATAGAAAAGTCTTGGCCAATAGCAATCGATGCTTCTGTCCCAATGAGAGCTTAGCTATTTTTTCCTGACCACACTCAGATAAATCCATTAAATTCAGTACATCCTTAATGGTTGAAGATATTTGTCTCTTCTCAAATTTATATGCGGAAGCGAAAAAATCGAGGTACTGCCATACTGTAAGGTAGGGATATCCTTCAAAAACGTTAGGGATGTAGCCAATTAACGGTCGAATTTTGTCGAGGTTAGAATATACATCAACACCGTTAATTTCAATTTTTCCTGATGTGGGTCGCACCAGTGTCGCCAGTATCTCAATTAGAAGGGTCTTTCCTGACCCGTTTCTACCCAGTATGCCAAGCCGATTACCCGCATCTAAACGGAAGGTCAGATCCGTCAGCAACGATTTCTTTCCGCCAACTTTGGAAAGATTTTGAACGTCGAGCATCTAAGATCCAAGGAAGAATAATTCGCTATTGTTTATTTTTTGATTATGATTTAGCTTAAATCAACTTTTACAGGCTGATTTTTTTTTGCTGAGTCCCATGCAGCCTCAGTCAGTTGGATAACCCGAAGCCCATTTTTGGCATCAATTGGATTTTCGGTGCGTTGCCCACGAATTAGTTTGATGAAAGCTTGGTCTTTATTTTCTGACCGCGGCAGATCCTCTTGGCCAACCTCCACTCTACCTATCCCCTGCTCTTCACGGTAAACCCTACCTTCTCGAACGAAAAGTGTGCCATCTTCAAGCCAAATGGTAAAATCTTCGTGCATGCCACCAACGGCATGCCCAACAACACTAATGTTGCACAAAACTCCGGTATCGAACTTAATAGACATAGCTGTCAGAATATCAACCTCACAATTCTTGTAATCCATCATTGCATATACTTCACTTGGGCTGGCTTCCAGAATCCATAATAAAATATCAATGAGATGACTTCCGGAATCATTCAATTGACCTCCTCCACTCAACGATAATTCCTGACGCCATTTTCCCTGTTGGTTACGGTACCAATTTTGACATTGGTGCGCAGTGACAAAATTTGCCTTCCCCAGTTCTCCATTTTGCACAACATTGCGGCAATATACATAAGCCGACTGCAAGTGGCGTTGATAACCTATCATCAGATGTTTCCCAGTTTCCTCAATTTTATTGATCACCTGCTTAGCATGGTCAACAGTGCATACCATCGGTTTTTCTGTATGAACATGGCAATCAGCATCAAGCGAATCCATAATCTGTTCAAAATGCAGTGTATGGGGTGTACTAATGACGACTGCATCAGGTTGAACGGCGGACAACATCTCCTGATGGTTACCGAACGTTGGCACGTCATGTTCAAATCCAACACTTGCTTTAAATGCATTCAAGGCATCTTGACTTACATCGGTTAGTCCAACAATTTCCGTGCCTTCAACACCGAGAATACTTCGTCCATGTCCACGTGAATTCCCACCACATCCGATAAAACCGACCCTGACCGTTTTAACCATCATTGACTCCTTATCTTGATTATAATCATTCAGTTTGATTACTGTTCAGTGCTGTCATGTTGCGTAGATTCAACAATGGTGTCATGACACCACCTGCACATGGAATCATCACGCCAGTATCGTAAATCTTGATCCCTGCCATTACAGCATTTGCCACGTCTTCTGGCTCTCCCGGACGAAACATGGTGATATAACCTTTTTCTGAAGCCTCGATGTAATCGGGAATTCTTACACGGGCAAGATCCGTGTTGGTTACACCGACTTCAACACCATTTACCTTAATACCTTTCTCAACAAGACGTCCTGCATAAACTTTCATGCCCATTTCTAATGCGGCCTTTGACATGCAGTAAGCAGCCCGATTATCAGAAGCTAACGTGTCAGATATCGAAAGCGTGTAGATGATACAGCCTTTAATTTTCTTCTCGATCATGTAATTTGCAACACGCTGTGTTAAAAAATGGGGGCCTTTGAGATTAACGTCCATTACGGCATCATAATCTCTTTCTGATTCTTCTAGGACATCAGAAATGATTGTAATACCCGCGTTATTGACAAGCAGATCAACTTTTCCGAACGCATCAATTGCAGCTTCAATCAGAGGTTGATGGTGGCTCAAGTTACCAACGTCAGCCTGAAAGATTATAGATTTTCTCCCCTGTTGAATTATTTCCTCTTGCACCTCAGTTGCAGCCGATTGGTTTCTACTATAGTTAACTAGAACATCGCAACCTTGGCGCGCTAACTCAATTGCTACTGCACGACCGATACCACGACTGGATCCAGTAACAATCGCGCTTTTACCCTCAAGCAATATGTTTTTGGAAAAAAAACCCTGGTCTTGTACCATTATATCTCCTGATGATTTTACGACTGTTTTATGCCATCTTACACTATTTGGGGTTGCTATAATGATTGCTACAACTAGTAACTCTCTATAATTAATAAGACTGAGGTACAGGAAACTATTTGGAAAAAATTTGCTTTACCCCTCCGATAAATGCCAATTGGATAGAGATTGTAGATAAATTTAGCGATTTTGTCAAATTACCCTTGTTGTTGATAAGATTTTGGGCATGTAATCTTTCTGTAGAAGAGCGTTTCTAGCAATACTACTTTTATCTTTAATTATTTAGCTAAGACTCCTGCAACCTAGCACAATGGAGGTGGTTTATGGGAACAAATAAATCAAGTTCCATGGCAGAATTTAGTCGATGTGACCAAAGCGAGGAAAAGAAGTCGATTTTGTTACTATGATAATTGCGAATACGATTTTATGTATTGATCGTCAGTGGCAATCGTAAACTGTAATTCCATCGGCTCGATGAACAACTGGTAGTTGTAAAATGTCTTCCAAAAATTGTAGATGTTGATCATTATGTGTAATTATATAACGGATATTAAAATCAGCAAAAACCGAAATTGCCAAAGTTTGGGCTAGTTTTGAGGGGGGAGCAGGTTTACCGCGCATTAGTGTTGAAATAATCGGCGTTTGATCCAAGAAACTAAGTGCCTTCAGAGAGGGTCTGGACACATAACCTCCAACTAACGATTTCTGATGGATCGTCGCCATATAGAGTGTAACCGGCCGCGAAGGAATGTCAATTACTCCATAGTTTTTAGGATCTGTGGCCATCTGACGATAAAAACTGGGAACCTCAATTTTAGTGGTCACGTATGGTACTGCTAAATATTCTAAACCGATCAACACAGCTAATATTCCGTTGAACACAATCTTGACTGTTGCGGTACCCCACATTATTGTTTTGATTGATCTAGATCTCATTTGGTTCCTAAAAGCAGACAAAATTATTTCATTCAGATTTGTGATACCATAACCTACCAGCACTGACATACACAGTTTAAGCATAATATCAAATCTCTCAGGAACCCCAGTGAAAGAGATAAAAGGCATATATCGATGAAATAGAAGGTATGGTAAAGGAACAGAAAACTGTTTGCCACCAATATGCAGATAGGGGCCAAGAGCCATAATGAAGAAAATAAGGCCTGATACAGCCCAAAGATGGCAGCGTCGATCTTTTATGACTGCGTAAAGCGACAAGATTAAAACGATGTAGCCAAGATAATTTGAGTTCTCCGCGGTATTGCCCGTCCAATCTTTCCAGATTCCACCAAACCACCTTCTCCCCCATGTAGAGATGCCACTTGGAACAAAGAAACTCTCTAAATCTGCTGACCAGATCTCAGGATTATGCTCGCCTGTAAAATTCTGTGTCATCTTTACATACAACATTGGCATCAGAATTGGTGACATTACAACACAGAAAATGAGGATAACCATGCCCAACCTTTTAAGGAAACCATTGTCAATAATTCCCCCTCCACACTTGACCGTGTAAAAGATTACAAAAATCGCGGTGAATACGAAACAGTAAATCATGTAATACCATGAGCAAAGACTATTCAAAACCAAAAAAAGAGCGGTTAAAATAATATTTAGTTTACTGTCTTCTCGATAAGTTTTCAGCAGATACAATCCATATAGTGGAATCCATTCCATAGCAATTAATTGTAAATGACCAAGTCCATGCGCAAAATGGAATGGACAAAAAGTGAAAACAATTCCAGCTACAAATGCCGGCAATTTTCGATCCAGCAGATAATCTGCCAAGTAATACATTGATATACCCGACATCACAAAAGAGAATAAAACTACCAGATTATAGACCTCTTCCATTTTGAAGAAGAACTGGAAAGGGATTGATATCAGTCCGTTAAATGGATTCAAGGTCTGAAACAACAAGGTGATTCCAGCCGGATAATGTAAGAGATTGGTGTAATACGGATGTGTTCCCGCCATCAGTGACTTCTTCATCCACCACATATTCCAGACGTTTTGAAACCCATCACCACCGTCACACATAAAATGACTTGAGAAGCGAAAAACAACAGGATAAGTCATAATTATTGTCAGGATTGCATAACCGAAAAATAGAATTAAGAATAGTTTGAGCTTCTTCATAAAGTTCGCTTAAATATTAAGAAGGATCACTTGGTTTGCTGGTTTTAGACGTTTGTATAAACTAATTGACACCTTTGTATAAGTGCTTGGGGAATGTTCTTGGATTGAGGGCAAGTTTGGATTGGGCTTAAACAGCAATATCGATTTTCGTCTCAACAGCTGAAGACCTATATAAAAAATGAAACAATACTACTCGCCATGCGTTCCCTTAGCAAGGATTTTCTCACAATCTCTATGTATAATGAACTTTGGCACTTTACACGAAATTGATTAGGAGATTTGACATGAGCTCAGATACTGAATCACTGGCAATAGCCCCAAAGCCGGATGACTCTATCCACATTATTCACGAGGCTTTGAGGCACCGAAAAGAAGAAATTCCACTTTCTTATCTAATGGGAGTTTCAGGTGAAGCGTTTCGCTTTTTTTATAACCGCCAACAATTGAAGAAAGGAATGCATACGACTTTTTATAATCCATTGCGTGCAGTATCCAAAGCACTAGGTTTTGAGCATGAAATGATATACGATGACACTTTTCAGGCTGCGTGGGATCGGTTGCAAAATAATGTCCAACTGGGTAAAACAGCATTAATACCACTTTCAGATGGATGTTCTTTCTTAATTGAAAACGATAATCCAAATACCGTTGTGTGCCAAAATGGTCATCGGCATGAATTTAGTTTTGACCAATTACGGGAAAAATGGCAGAAACTTGAGGGACTTCTAGAAATGGGGCTTCATGGATATTATCAGTTCGTTCTTGGTAACAGACCTCATCATCCTAAAGAACGTGAAATGGCATTGGGAACCTTCCGAAGTGCTAGTAAGTTGATGAAATCCCGTCGGAAGATTAAGGGTTGTACGATGGGAATATCTGCCTATGAAGAATTGATCTCTCACATGCAAAGAATTATAGATCAGCAACAAGATATTGAAAAAAGATACGAAATTGCTAAATGGAATAAAAAATTGCTTCTGCAATGTCTCGAAGGGAGAAGAGCAGCAGTTTCGTATATTGAAATCGTTCGGAAAGATTTTGAAGGAGAAGAGCTTGAACACTTGGAAAGAGCTGCATTTGCCTACCGAAACGTCGTGAAACTCTTAGAATCGCTACAGACCATTTTCCCTTCACCAAAAACCGTTTCAGCAGAAACTTATTCGAACTCAACCATAGATTATTTAGAAAATTCACAATTGACGGAACAACGATTTATTCTCAAGATTCCTGTTTTTGGAAAAAATTGGCAGACCCAAGCAAAGCAGTTTAAATTAAGCTGTAAAGCATCTATAAAACTCCTTAAAAAGCTTGTCAAGTTTGAGTTTGAGGGAGTTAGTGCACTTGAAGATGTCGTCCGAGTTGGCGAAAAATTAAAAATGTGATTTAGATTTTCCGTGTATTCAATCCGAACATTAGATTCCCACGGAAAAATTGGACGGTCCATCTGATGAAAGAATTTCTAAGAATTCTGAAATACGCACGCCCCTACCTACCCAAATTACTTTTCGGTTTCTTTTTAATCCTCATCATTGCTCAATCCCAGCTAGTTATGCCGCTAGTGCAGCGATTTGTTATTGATGGCATTTTATCTGATGTAAGGGCAACAGAACTTACCCATTCTGTGTTTGGTTATCATCTAACTTATTCACCAACGTATTGGCTGATTGTAATTTTATCCTCAATTATTATTTTTAATGCCTTAGTTGGTCTCATCTCCTATGTACGTACTGTCATTATGGAGTGGGTTAGTCAACGTATCCTATTTGACATGCGAAATCAGGTATTCTCGCATTTGCAAAAACTCTCGATGCGCTTCTATGATGTACAGGGAACAGGACAAATTCTCTCGCGAGTGAAAGAGGATGTTAGTTCTTTACGTTCACTGGTGACTGATACCTCGATTGACATCCTGACTGATGTAATGATGTTCGCAACTGTGGTGTCTATCATGTTCTCCTGGAGTTGGAAACTAACTCTTATTTCTTTGTTAATACTACCTGTGGTAGCTGGTAACTATCTTTTCTTTATTGGCAGATTGCGTGTACTTTGGCGTCATTTGAGGCACCGATGGGCGGACATTTCAACTGAATTGTATGAGTCTGTTGCGGGAGCAAAAGTTGTCAAAGCCTTCCACCGGGAAAATTATCAAAAACGTCGTATGTTCCATGGAATGCGCCAGACTCTGGAATGGCAGATTAAGATTGCCAAGTACCGAACAGCTATGGGACGTATCTCAGGTTTTTTTCAGTCGTTTGGTACAGCAATTGTGCTTTGCTACGGTGGATACCTAGTAATTCAAGGTGAATTCACTGTAGGTACTCTGGTCGCCTATTATCAATATTTAGGTCGTTTATACGGTCCTATGATGAAGTTGATCAACATTAACGCTACCATCCAAGAAGCAATGGTTTCGGCTGAGCGAGTCTTTGGACTGCTCGACTCGCAACCAACGGTCGACGAAGTTACTAATGCTGTTGAGCTACCAGAGATCTATGGACACGTTAAATTTGAAAATGTTTCCTTTCATTACGAACCGGAAAATCCTGTGCTTCACGGTATCTCTTTTGATGCCAAACCGGATATGATGGTTGCACTTGTTGGGCCATCAGGTTGTGGCAAAAGTACCATTGCCAATTTGATCGCTAGATTTTACGATCCTACAAAGGGGACAATTTACATTGACGACTACGATCTGCGCAAAATAACATTGAAATCGCTTCGTAACCAGATTGGTATTGTCCTCCAGGACAATTTTCTGTTTCAAGGTTCGGTGGCAGAGAATATCCAGTTCGGTCGATTGGATGCGACAGAAACTGAAATAGTAGAAGCCTCTTTAGCAGCTAATGCCCATCAATTTGTGGTCGAGGAACTTCAAGGTGGATACGAAGCAGAAGTTGGGGAACGCGGTATGCGATTGTCAGGAGGACAAAAGCAACGAATTTCCATCGCTCGAACTATCTTGAGAGATCCACGGATCCTGATTCTTGATGAAGCGACATCTGATTTGGACTCCGAATCGGAATCCCTGATTCAAGAGGCATTGGATAGGTTAATGACAGGCAGAACTACTTTCGTCATTGCCCATCGTCTATCAACAATCTTGAAAGCTGATATGATCTTGGTGATGAAAGACGGCGGAATTGTAGAAAAAGGTACCCATGAGGAGTTACTGGAACTGAATGGGTTATATGCAAGTATGTACCAAAAACAATTTAAAACTAAACCACAAAATATAGATTGGCTCAACTAGGATCGAAATTTCACGGTTTCGCTATTTCATTCCCCAACACCAATTGTCAAAGTAAGGAGTTAAAGCAACGGATAGATTATGTGTTTGAAACTGATCAGGGACCCTCGGATGATATCCGTCAAGAAATCGAACAGGTATGTAAGAATTTTGACATATACCTTCTTCTTTCATCCTAGAATCCAAAAACCAACAACTGACATGTGATCAGACGGCTTCAGATTCTCCGGTCATTCACCACAAGGCTTCTTATGGCGATAATGTCTCAGTCATATTTTCCTCCTCATTGTGTCTGCTTGTATTTTAGTTTTAATTAAATACAACACGGTAAAATGCTAACAGCTTTTCAGCCAATGCCGTGATCCCAATTCAAGCTTTCAGTTTCGAGGGTTGTCGAAATAGAAAATTGCTGGCCACTAATGTGAGCTTCTAAAGACCCCCAGCCCCAGCCCGCAACTCGTTCCCTCATTCCACGAGTTCCCTGCTTCGTATACTGGATGGAGGCTTTCATATAATGAACTATATAAGCACGTCGAAATGTGTCAGACCTATTCGGAGTGCTTCGGTGGAGAAGAGCATTATTAAAATAAACGATTGTCCCCTTTGGAACTTCCAGTGGGATGGCCTGTTGCTCCATTTCGTCAGTTACTGCCGCCCGATAGCGAACCGGCAACCTTTCTGTGATCTCGGCATCGTAATGATCAATTACGCCTTTTTGGTGACTTCCCGGAATTACCCATAAACAACCATTGTTGATGTTAGCATCATCAATGGCAATCCAAGAGCCAATAGAAGCGTTTTCGATTGGTTGACCATCACTGGTTTGATAAGTATTTTTGAAGTACCAAGAATCCTGATGCCATTGCAAAGGTCGGCCTGTCCTTGGTGGTTTGAAAAAATACAGGTCATTGGGACAAAACAGATCATCTCCCACAACCGAGTGCGCAACTGCTAACCGCCGTGGATCCTTGATATGCTGTCGAATTTTCCGACTAAACAGGTGAACCCGAAACAGGCTATTCAGTGTTTTGGGCCCTGTGTTAGATTTGGCATGTATATTTTTGATCAAAATGGTCTGTCGCTGCTCGTCGGTCAGTCGATCAGTCTTTTCCACCTGATCGACAAGTCGGTTGATCAAATCACCAATCTCCTGTACTTCCTCTGGACTAAAGTCTCCAGTTCTGGAAAAGAAACCATCCTCCTGATAGGACCGCTTTTCTGTCGGCGTTAACCTGTAATCTGCCATTGAAGTCCCTAACAAAATAATAATTTATCTATTCTCAGCATCAAACAATAAGCTAGTCAATAACCACTCCACCAGTTTGCGAAAGTTATCCCGCCCTTCACTAACAATAGCAAAGTGTTGATAATTCCGTCTAATCCACTTGGGCACCTGCTCCGCCGTGTTCTTCAAGATCTACACCCTAGGAGGTATGATGAATGTGGGTAGTGGCGACTTTATCACGTTTGGAAAAAGCGTCTCGGACTTTATCGATTCTTTTGCTAAGGCTTATAATTTACCTAGCTTTAATGTTTGCCCAGACAGAGGCCAATTTCCCTTCAGACGAAACAGCAAGTGCTCCTGCTCCTTCAAGTCCCTTGGTCATAATAGTG
>Ga0207984_1000101_pt1 | contig 49189 bp, 42 predicted proteins | sample ETNtaG_30_FD_185760 | JGI IMG/M metagenome (GOLD analysis project Ga0207984, IMG submission 185760) | Marine microbial and viral communities from oxygen minimum zone, Eastern Pacific Ocean - ETNP201306PF43B (SPAdes) (version 2) | ecosystem: Environmental > Aquatic > Marine > Oceanic ...
CAAACTGTTTAGTAAGGGCAGTTGTAACGATGAACTGGTCGACCTCATTCGTCAGAACGTGCGGGTCAGCGAACAGGTCATTGGCGACTTGATGGCCAATGTCACCTGTACCGAGGTTGGCGAGAAATTATTACTCGAATTCATGGAGGAATACCAACTAACTGACCTACGCCCGCTTGCACAGAAGATCTTCAGCCACTCCGAACAGGCTATGCGGACACAGATTGGAGAGATTCCAGACGGTGTATATGGCAATGAAATTCAGGTGGAAGCCTTTGATCTGCCGGTTACGCTGAAGTCAGCCGTTACCATTTCCGGTGACCGGCTTCAGATCGACTACACTGGATCGAGTTCGCAATTGCGCTATGGCATAAACGTGCCCTTGTGCTACACCAGAGCGATGAGCTGTTATGCGGTGAAATGTCTCACCATTCCCGGCATCCCTAACAATGAAGGTTCAGTGCAACCAGTCGAGCTGACCGTTCCTCCACACTGCATTCTCAACGCGCAGCCGCCGGCCGCAACAGGCGCAAGGCTGCTTGTCGGTCACTTTGTCGTACCATTGCTTTTTGGAGCATTCTCGAAAGCCATCCCGGATCGCGTACAGGCTGACCCTGGTATGCTGAATGTCATTAACGTCACCGGCCAGCGAAGGGACCAGCGTGATTTCTCAACGATGTTCTTCTCATCAGGCGGTTTGGGCGGTATGAATGGGTTGGATGGGCAATCGGCAACCGTTGCTCCTGCAAACATGAAGACCATGCCGGCGGAGATCTGGGAAACAATGACCCATCTCACTCTGGTAGAACGCCGTTTGCGGTGTGACTCGGGCGGTGCCGGAAAATTTCGCGGCGGCCTTGGGCAGACTCTCACTTTACGCAATGACACCGGCCAACCAGTGTATATCGCGTTACTCGGGTCGCGCACTGAATTTCCCGCCAAGGGGTTCTCTGGTGGTAACGATGCAGCCCTGCGGCGATTCATCGTCGACGGTGAGGTGGTGCACCCCAAGGGCCGTTACGTTCTTCGCCCCGGTGCCCACATTACTGTTGAAGACTCTGGCGGGGGTGGGTTTGGAGATCCGAGTACCCGTTCACGCAGAATGGTTCAGAGTGATGTCGCGGCTGGATTCATCAGTGAAACCGCTGCACGGGAGATCTACAACCTAGCTTCGACTCTGGAATAGCCAATCGGGCGTCGTCCATGGAACCTGTGAAGTGGGGTGTCATCGGGACGGCACGGATCGCAATGGACCGTGTCATCCCGGCCATGCAAAGCACACCGGATTGTGAGATCGTGGCCATCGCCTCGCGTAACGACGAGACCGCTCGGTCCGCGGCCTCCAGCGCGGGGATTGAGCGCGCCTATGGCAGCTACCAGGCTCTACTCGATGATCCCGGAATCGATGCGGTCTATCTACCGCTGCCCAACCATCTGCATCTCGCCTGGTGTCTCAAAGCACTCGAGGCCGGCAAACATGTGTTGTGCGAGAAGCCGATCACCCTCGATGCAGCCGAGGCCAGTCAGCTGATTGCCTTTCGTGACCGTGCACACCTGGTCATCGAGGAGGCCTTCGCGATACGCAACCACCCGCAGTGGGACACCCTGCGCGAGGTACTCAACTCGGGCGAGATCGGCTCTCCCATCTCGGCCCAGGCGACGCTTGCCTACAGCAACCTGGACCCGGCCGACATCCGCAACCGTCCGGAAGACGGCGGCGGCGCCCTCTACGATATCGGCAGTTACGCGATCACCGCCTCGCGACTGGTGTTCGACGCTGAGCCCCGGCGGGCAATTGCGCTGATCGACCGCGACGCCCGCTTCGGAACCGATCGGCTGACCAGTGCGATTCTCCAATTTCCGCATGGTCACGCCAGCTTCAGCGTGACTACGCAGGGCGGCCCGGCCGCTGGTGGTTCCCATCAGCACTTCGGGCTGGTCTGCTCCAAAGGATGGCTGCGCGCCGAGTTCCCGTTTGCGCATTCGACTCCGGCAGGTTGCCGTCTGTTTGTCGGCGACCACAAGAGCACTGGGACCCGTCCGAGCCGTGAGATCACCCTACCAGCGGTCAACCAATACGCGCTTCAGGCGGAAAGGTTTTCCCGACTCGTACGAGGAGAGAAAGCGAGGAGTTTTCCGCTTGAAACTGCCCTCGCCAACATGCGCGTCATCGATGCGCTGTTTCGCTCTGAACAATCCGGCAGCTGGGAGACGGTCTGACACTGATACCCGGCCCGTCCTTTGGCTGCTGACACGGACCAATTCTGACCAGCCGGTCATGACCTGGCGATTAGACCTGATCCGGATCCCAGTCTGTGGGAGGCCAGCCCGGATGCTGGACATAAGTCACTCTCGACAGCCAGCCGGCATCGATCGGCATCGAGATTCCGGTGATCGCGCGAGCCTCGTCCGAGCATAAAAAGTAGATGCCATCGGCGATCTCCGCTGGCTGGACCATGCGACCCAGCGCACTTTGTTCGTGCATCTGTCCCGGATCGCGATAGCCCGCGTCTATACGGGCCTGCATCTGTTCGGTCAGCACATAACCCGGCGCAACCGCATTGACGCGAACACCGTTGCGCCCAAGGTCAGAGGCAAGAACACTGGTCAGGTGACTGATCGCTGCTTTACCGGGCCCATAGGCAGTCAATGGAAAGGCCATCACCGCAGAGGTCGACGAGATATTGACAATACATCCCGTCCGGCTGTTGGCCATGCGCTGACCGAATTCCCGGCAACAAAGGTAAGTACCACGATAGTTGACCGCCCAGACCCGGTCGTGTTCGCCGATGTCCATGTTGCGAATAGAGGTAACATTCTGTAGCAGACCCGCTGAATTCACTAGAACATCGGCAACACCACGGGCTTCATCGACTGTGTTCGCAAGTGTGGCGACACTGTCGTCCTGTGCGACATCGACGGTAAGGGGCATCGCCTGCCCGCCTGATGCAACGATCTCTGCGGCCACGGCTTCGGCGCTGGAAGTATTGAGATCCGCAACAATGACAAAGTCACCATCGTCGCCAAATCGCTTCGCCGTTGCCCGACCGATACCACTGCCACCGCCGGTGACCACCACGGTACGGTTGTTACTCATTTCACTTTCCTTGTGTCTGTGAAACGCCACTCAGCGCTGTGGGACGTTTTCCGGCATCGACCCTGGTTGCCCATCAACACACCTGGCAGAGCACCTCTGAGGGAGGAATCGAAAACGACGTGGCCTGACAAAAGTGAACGCATAAGATGACTAATTTCCCCTGGAAGAAAGTAGCTCGTGGACCAAAAGCAGTATACGAAAGCATTCGACCTGGGCCAAGCTGACATCAGACCACAGTTGGGCTCGACAATGCGGTGTTTCGTTGCCCCGGGCCGGAAAGCAGGGAGCGGTATACTGTCCGTGGCACATAACACTGGAAAGGGGAACCAAAATGGCGGAGTGTTTGACTGGCGCCCGCTATCTCGCTCAATCGCTCCATGATTACGGCGTCACCGATGTCTTTTTTATGGAGGCGATTCTGCGCCACACACTGCTGGAGCTAGAGAAGCTCGGCGTACGACGGGTCCTGGCGCATTCGGAGAAAGGGGCTGCCTACATGGCCGACGGCTACGCCCGGGCATCCGGTAAAGTCGGGATCTGCATGGCACAATCGGTGGGTGCGGCCAATCTGGCGGCGGGTCTGCAGGATGCCTACCTGGCCCGCTCACCGGTCATCGCATTCACCGGACACAAGGCGATTCCCGAACTGCAGAGAAACGCCTACCAGGAAATTGCGCATCCCGCTCTGTATCAGTCGGTCACCCGCTTCTCGGCCAGCATCGAGGATACCAGTCAGTTACCCATCCTGTTACGCCAGGCCTTTCGTGAGGCCACCGGCCCGACACCACGGCCCGCACACCTCGACTTCGTGGGCCACACCGGCGAGGTGATGGAGTTGGGACCGGTAGACGAGCCGGTCGCAGTCGATACCCGTCACGGCCGGCTGCCCGCTTATCGGAATCGGCCCGATCCCGACGACGTCCTGCGCGCTGCCCGGCTGATTGACACCGCGAGGCAGCCAGTGGCGGTGATCGGTAGCGGTGCCGTGGTCGCGGGCGCTGCAGACGAGGTCCGTGCACTGGCTGATACAGGCATCCCTGTGGCCTATGCTCTGGATGGTAAAGGACTCGTCGATGACAACCGGGAATCTACGCTTGGTGCGGTCGGTAACTACTCCGCACCCTACGCCAACAAAGTGATTCACGACGCCGATCTGATTCTCTACATCGGCAGTGACACCAGTGACATGGCGACCGGAAACTGGCGTGCGCCACACCCCGAGGCGGCTATCGTCCAGATCGATGCGGACCCGGCTGAGATTGGTCGGAATTTCCCAGGCGTCACCGGCATCTGCGGTGATCCAGGCCTGGTCCTACGGGATCTGGTCGAGTTGCTGCGGTCGGATCGGGGCAAGGATTGGATCGAGCGCACTCATGCGCTGCGCCGGCAATGGCTGGAAGAAGTCGAACCTCGTTCGGTATCCGAGGCCAGACCCACCACCGTTGAGCGTCTTTGTCGCGAGATTGAACGCGCACTTCCAGAAGACGCTCTGTTGGTCGCCGACACTGGATACAGCGGCATCTGGACCGGCACCCACATCAAGCTCAATGGCTGTGGCCAGGACTACCTCCGGGCCGCGGGTTCGCTGGGCTGGGGTTTCCCAGCTGCGATTGGCGCCCAATGCGCGCTACCCGGACGACCCGTGGTGTGCTTCTGCGGCGACGGCGGTTTCTACTATCACCTTTCGGAATTGGAGACTGCCCGCCGGTGGAACCTCCCGGTGACGGTGATCGTCAACAACAATGCTTCTCTCGGGCAGGACATTTCCGGCGTGAGGGAAGTTTATGGGGCCGAGACCGGCCGGGCAGAAGATTTGACGCACTTCGAACCGGTGGATTTTGCGGAGGTTGCCAAGGCGTTCGGCTGCCAGGGGATCCGGGTCGAGGAACCGGGCTCTTTGGCCGATGCGATCACAAACGGCATCGCCAGCAACCAGCCCACGGTCATCGATGTCGTCACCGATCCTGAGCCCCGTGCTCCGGATGCCTGGTTTCCACCGCCATCTCAATGAACACCCAACCCCAGGCATCGGAATCCGTCTTGCTATGAACGAAGACTTTTCATCATGCCGGTAGTCCCCGCAACCATCGGCCATCAGCACGTCGTCGCATCGGGCCACGAGCTGGCGACATTTGCAGCGTTCGAGATACTGGAGAACGGCGGCAATGCGGTAGACGCGGGTGTCGCGGCGATTCTGAGCCTGGGCGTACTGTACAGCGATCAGGTGAGCGTGGCCGGCGTCGCGCCGATGATGATCCACGACGCGGCATCGGCACAGACTGTTACGGTCGACGGCGTCGGCGGGTGGCCCGCTGCACTAGACGTCGACGGCTATATCGAACGCCATGGCGGCGAGATTCCACTGGGTGTGCGCCGCACCGTGGTACCGGCTGCACCGTCGGCCTGCCTGACGGCGCTGGAACGCTGGGGCACGATGCGGTTCTCTGATGTCGCGGCGCGTGCGGCCGGTTATGCGAGTGAGGGCTTCGCGCGACATCCGGTTATGGTCGATTACATCACGCAGTTCGCCGATCGCTATCGGCACTTTCCGGACAACGTCTCCATCTGGCTGGCAGATGGTGCGCCACCGGCGGTCGGCAGTCTGCTGATACAAGCCGATCTTGGGCGCACGCTCCACTATCTGATCGACCAGGATCGTGCGGCGGGCGATCGGTCAGCCGGTCTTGAAGCTGTACGGGATGCATTTTATGAAGGCGATATTGCCTCAGCAATTCTGCGTCAGCACCGTGAGCTGGACGGTATTCTGAGCGCTCAGGATCTTCGCGACTACCAGGCCAGAGTCCTACCGACGGTGGCGCGTACTTTTCGCTTCAACGGTGAAGACGTCCGTATCCACAGCTGTGGTGCCTGGTCGCAGGGCCCGATGATGCACGAGGCGCTGTCGATTTTGGACGCTGTCGATCTGCACGGACTGGGCTACGGCAGCGACGCCTATTTTCACGCGATTGCTGAAGCACTGAAACTGACCCTGGCCGACCGTGAGGCTTACCTGGGTGATCCCGATTTTGTCGAGGTGCCGCTTGCGACGCTGACCAGTGCCGCATACGGTACCGAGCGGGCCCGACTCATCGACCCCGCACATGCGTCACCCGGAATGCCGATGCCGGGTCGGGTGGAAGGCGTAGAGCCCTACCTTTCACCGGTGGTCGTGCGCACCGAACCCGAACGCCTGCCTGGCGACACGTCAATCGTCACGGTCATCGACCGGCACGGTAACGCTTTTTGCGCAACCCCTTCTGATACCAGCTGGGACACCCCAGTGGTGCCCGGGACCGGGCTTGCCGTGTCGTCACGCGGGCAGCAATCCTGGGCAGTGCGGGATCATCCATCATGCCTGGCACCCGGAAAACGCCCGCGGTTGACGCCGAACCCCTGTTTTGCCGAAGTGCCAGGCAAATGGATCATGCCATTCGGCACCCCAGGCGGTGATCAGCAGGTACAGGCCAACGTGCAGGTTCTGCTGAGTCATCTAGCATTCGGGCTGCCGTTGCAGGATGCTATCGAGGCGCCACGGCTCATCACCCACAGCCATCCTGACAGCTTCGTGCCTCATGCGGCCTCACCGGGGAGACTGACCATTGAGGGGCGTGTCGCCGAATCCGTGACGGCGGCACTGGCCGAGCGTGGGCATCAGGTCGAAAGATTACCTGACTGGACCCATCGAGTGGCCGGCGTGTGCGCGGTCCGCAAGGACCAGCTGAGTGGAGAGATCTATGGTGGTGCCGATCCAAGGCGCATGAGCCGGGCAATGGGTATCTGACTTTCATCACTGCTCGGCGACAACAGACCGCCCTGGCGCGGACCCTGATACAGTGTGAGTTTCCGGTCACCGAGAACCTAGGAGGAACAAAAGGCAATGAAAAAACTGGGATTTATAGGCCTTGGCATGATGGGCAAGCCGATGGCCAGAAACCTGCTCAAGGCGGGTTACGAGGTCACGGTGCTCGATCTGAACGCAGCGGTTGTCGACGAGTTGGCCAGCGAAGGCGCCGCCCGGGCAGAAAACCCCTCACAAGTGATGGACCGGTGCGAGGCAGTCATCACCATGCTGCCGGGTTCGGCCGATGTGGAACTGGTGGTACTGGGAGAACACGGGTTACTGTCGTCAATCCAAGCCGGGCACCTCGTCATCGACATGAGCACCATAGATCCGATGGTTTCAAACCGTCTTGCCCTCCAGATCGGCGCAGCTGGGGGGCAGATGATAGACGCCCCAGTCAGTGGCGGTGAGACGGGGGCCATCAACGGTACCCTGACGATCATGGTCGGTGGTCCGGCGGCCGCACTTGATCGCTGTCGCGAGGTGCTTTCCGCCATGGGCACTAAGCTGGTTCACGCCGGCAACGAAGCGGGCATGGGCGGCAAGGTCAAGTTGGTCAACAACATGATCACCGGAATATCAATGATCGCTACCTCGGAGGCCTTTCTGACAGGACTCAAGGCGGGTCTCTCGATGGAGACTATGGTTGACGTCGTCAGGGCCAGCAGCGGTGGGACCTGGGTACTCGAAAATCATTTTCCGAACACCGTGTTGAAAAACCAGCACGAGCCAGGCTTTATGCTCGATCTCATGTATAAGGACATTGGTCTCGCTGTGTCACTCGCTAACGACGTGGCTGTCCCTGTACCTGTGGGTGCTCTGGTGCGCCAGGTGTACCAGAGCGGTCGGGCCGCGGGCCTGGGGCGCAAAGATTTCTCTGTCGTCTGGAAACAAATGGCCAAGACCGCGGGCCTGGGTACCGAAAACGCCGACTGACCCAAACGACCTAAAACAAGTTGTGTTCGAGACGCTCGGAATCAGAGGTGTTATTCTTGTTTTGAGACCGAATAGGAGAGTCATGCTATGAAAAACAACAAGGGATTTATTGTCCTGGTGGATATCAGTGGCTACACCCGATTTGTCAGATCACACAAAGTCAGCAAGATTCCAATCCTCGGCAAGAAGTTCGAGGACATCAACGAGGAGCATGCTGAGACGATCATCAGTGACCTGCTTGAGAAAGTACTGGAAGAACTGGATGACACGCTCATTGTCAACAAGCTTCAAGGCGACGCCGCGTTGTTTTATGCTGTATCCGATGACCCGGAGAACTTCTCTGAGAAGATCATCGCAAAGCTTCAGACCTGTTTTGATGTCTTCAACACTCGCCTGAATGAGCTCGTATTCTGTCAGGCTTGTCCGTGTGACCCCTGTCAGCAGGTCGGGAAACTGAAACTGAAATCCATAGTCCATTATGGTGATTTCCTGATCAAGAAAGTCAGCCGGTTTGAGGAAATAGCAGGTGAAGACGTCATCCTGGCCCATCGTTTAATGAAAAACAGCGTCGAAGCTTCTGAATACCTGCTCTACACTGACAACGTCGCCAAACTCAAAGATTTCAGTTATCTCGGCGATCTGGACCACCGTACTGAGCAATGCGAGGGCCTTGGCGATGTCGATGTAGCCGTGTTTTATCCAGAAGGATTTTCTCAAGCTGGCCAGCCGCCCGAAAAAGTCTCCAAGCTGAAACAATTTTTGTTGATGAAGGAATTTTTCAAAGCTCCAAAAACACGAAAGATTCTGGAAGACCAGTTCTCGACCCAAGCGACCTAACGGCAAACCTGCCATTTCAAAGAGTAAAAAGACCCGCTGGACGGTCACCGTGTATGTTTACTCTTTCGTTGTCCTGGCCCACCCGACGGGTGAGACTTCCGTTCTGATACGGACCGAGATCTGAATCGTAAAGAAGGCGTCATCATGAGACAGATGCAACTGACCAAGCCCGGCGGGCTCAACAACCTTAAGCTGGTCGACGTAGAGCCGCCCCGGGTCAAGGCAGACGAGATCCTCATCAAGGTGGTGGCCAGCAGCCTCAATTACCACGACCTGATGGTGGCTCTGGGACAGATCCCGACCGAAGACAGAAGAGTCCTGCTGGGAGACGCCAGCGGTGAGGTCGTTGAGACCGGGTCCGACGTCTCCAGATGGCAGGTCGGAGACAAGGTCATGAGCGCCTGTTTTCCGCGCTGGATCGAAGGTCGCCCGAATAAGGCCCTGATGAGTTTCATTGGCGACCACGAGGATGGTTACGCCACCGAATATATTGCCCTGCCCGAGACAGCGGTGACCCGGATGCCCGGTAACTGGAGCCTGGTCGAGGCGGCAACACTGCCCTGTGCCTGTCTGACGGCCTGGCGCGCACTGGTTGACGAAGGCGATCTCAAGGCCGGCGAAAGTGTACTGGTTCAGGGATCCGGTGGTGTGTCCGTTTTTGCCTTGCAGCTGGCCAAGTCCATGGGTGCCCATGTCGTGGCGACCTCTTCATCGGATGAAAAACTCGAAAGGCTCAGGGACCTCGGGGCCGACGAGCTCATCAACTATCGAAGTACGCCTGAGTGGGGCCGGGAAGTGCTGGCCCGGACCGGCAAGGCGGGTGTGGATCACGTGATCGAAGTGGGTGGCGGTGGTACTTTCAGCCAGTCAGTGACAGCAGCCAGTTTTGGCGGTCACATTGCCTTGATCGGTGTCCTCAGCGGACCCTCGGCAAGCGACATCGTGCTGCCAAGGATCTTCATGAAACAGGTCAGAACCAGCGGCATCGCGATGGCGAACCACCAATCACAGAACGCAATGGTCGATTATCTCGAGAAGTCAGATTTAAGACCGGTCATCAGTGACACCTTTGATCTGGCAGACCTGGCCAAGGCTTTCCAGCACCAGAAGGACAACAAGCACTTCGGCAAGATCTCCATCACGATGAACTGATCGCAAAATAGAATTCGACCTGAAAGTGGTCTGCCAAGACTCCTTTCAGGTCGATGAACAGCTCAGCGCGATTAGCAAGAATCAACCAGGTTGTTTTGGATCAGGACCGACACGCCCCCCGTAGAAAGAGCCTTCAAAATACAGCGGCGTGGGCTTCAGTTCGCCACTGCTGTCGCCTACTCCCCTGCCTGATCCTGGCCGGTCAGCTCGATACATGGTAGGCCGACGCGGATTCTCTCTCGGGTCGCCTCGTCCACGGAGCGGTAGGGCTTACGGGGAGAACCACCGGGCCGGTCGAGCAGCGCCATCACCTCCTTAACAAAGACATAATTGGCTGCGCCGCTCTTGGCCAGCAGGTGGTAAAGCCGGTCTATAACTTGCTGATGGTGAGCAGCCTTTCCAAAACGCCCAGCCACCAGGTGTTCGCAATAGGCCACCACATCCGGTGCACAGATGTTGGATATGGTCGACACGATCCCTACCGCGCCGCGGCTGAAGCAACCCCCTGCGTAAGGTTCGAGTCCAACGAAGCAGGCCAGGCGGTCGCGAATGGCATAGATCGATTCGGACATCTGATAGAGGTCTTTCGTGCTGTCTTTAAATGCGACAATGTTAGGGTGATCGACCAGATCATCGAGAATCGCAGAGTCGATATTGATTCCAGTCCGCGGTGGATTGTTGTACAACATCACGGGCAGTCCCACGTCAGCCACCTCATTGAGGTGTGCAACCACTTCCGAGCGACTGGGCATAGCATAGGGTGGCGGAAGCACCAGGCAACCATCCAGTCCGATATCCCTCGCTGCCTCAGTCAGCGCTACAGTCTCTCGCGTGCCGATTGCTGAAGTCCCACCGACAACCGGCACACGGCCAGCTACCTGTTCATGAAAGATCCGGAAAACGTGCACACGTTCTTCGTCGTTCAGACTGAACCACTCTCCCGTACTGCCCACAGCGACAAGACCCTGTACGCCTTCACTGATGAAAAGATCGATGAGCAGGCGTAGGGATCCCTCGTCTACTGTTCCTTCCTGTGTAAAAGGTGTCACGGCAGCCGGGAAAACACCCTTCCAGTCACAGCGTAGCTCGGTCATGGCTTGATCTCCGATGTAGTTGTATAAGGTTTGGGCAATACAGTCATCCGGCTGCTATTTTTCTCTGTCTCTGGGCAGGATCTCCTTCATTTCCGGGTGGTTTCTAAGAAGCCTCCGAACCCTGCCCAAGCGATGAGAATGTTAGATCAAGAAGCCGGGATTGAAAAGAGCCAGCATCCGAACCCAATTTGATAACACGGCTCTCATGCTTTTGTATCCAGCAGACAGACATCCAAGATTCATGCATGTATCCCGACGCCTTGGCCGTTCAGCCCTGCCCCCACCTTCCCAGGATACAATCTCCGGGATTGCCCGGAAACAAGGAGCAGGCCATGACGCGTTCGGCTGACTGGTATTTCGATTTCATCTCACCCTACTCTTATCTGCAGTTCAAGCATTTTCATCGACTGCCGGCCTCACTCGAGGTGTACCTCGTTCCCGTGCTGTTCGCCGGCCTGCTCAATCACTGGGGCCACAAAGGACCCGCTGAGATCCCGGCCAAACGAGTTGAGATGTACCGCTACTGTCACTGGTACGCCGGGCGCCTGGGGATTTCCTTCAGGACGCCCCCCGCACATCCCTTCAACCCCCTCAAAGTCCTGCGTCTGGCGATTGCCCTGGAGGCGAATCACCGGGCCGTGGAAACGATCTTCGACTACATCTGGGCTGAAGGCAACGACATCCACACCCAGGAAGGCTTCGCTGCTCTTGTGGCCCGCCTGGGGGTCACCGACGCAGATGACAGAATCTCATCGACCACAGTCAAGCAAGCGCTACGCGACAATACCGAGCAGGCGGTCGCCGCGGGCGTCTATGGCACCCCGACGTTTGTGATTGACGGTCAACTGTTCTGGGGATTCGATCGAACAGAAATGCTGCTTGAGTACCTCGAGAATCCGATGCTTTTCAAGAGCCAAGAGATGCGGCGGCTCGCGGACGTACCCATGGCCGCCGAACGACGCCGCTGACCTGGCAACCGCGCCGGTTACCGCTTCTAGTCCTGGTGTCTGCTCTGTGCCCTAGTCAAGCTCCGCCTGGATCACCTCTTGTCCCCGAACCAACGTCCAGGTCACCAGGCGTTTCATAACCTTACCCAGCGACTGGTCGAAAGCGGCGACCACCGCCTCCAGGGTGCTGTCGTCGGCTTTCACGTAGGACTGATCACCCCACGACCCGACGATCATTCTTTTGGGCATGCGCACCAGTTTGGCACTGACCGCGACGCGGGCCCTGGGATTACCATCTTTAATGTAGTCCACCTGGAATTCGCGAAGTTCGGTTTTCAAGGTGAAATCCGCCCGCAGACCCACCGATTCACGGCCCACCGCAACAATACGACCACTGTTTTCAAATGATTCAATGATCAGTGTCTGCACCATCTTTGGTGCGGTGTCGACCCAGTTGGCCTGCGCAAAGTACTCCAATTCATGCAGCCGGCGCTGCAAGGCGATGCGCATGGTACTGAGGCCGGCGCTGGCCGTCGGCGTTTCAATCACCATCTGCCAGGACACCGTTGGCGCCTGCTGGTCAAACTGACTCTTGGGACTGAGGTTGAAAAAACGTGGCGGCGGCCGGTTTCCTGGCAAGGAAGCACAACCACTGATGGTCGCGGCACCCAGCGTGCCAATCACTGCTACTGCCTGTCGTCTGGTAAGGGTCATTGATCTTCACTCCTGAACCCGGCCTGGCGATCGCCAAACAGGAAAAGAGAGGGGTCACGTTCGAGTTCCCGGGACACCCGGTTGAGGGAAGCAACCAGGCCGCGGAATTCACGGAGGGTGAGTGTCAGTTCGTACAGGCCGGTCTGGGCAAATTCACTGAGTGGCTCCCGGCTGTCTCTGACCAGTTCCTCAGTCTCTTCTGAAAGGCGCTTGATCGATGCAGCAGCAGAACTGAAATCATCCAGCGCAGCAGTGATCCTCGGCCCATTATCATCGGCAACGCTGCCAAACCCGGCGATCGCCTGACGCAGGGTCACGGTTGTGTTGCGCACTTCATTAAGCAGTTGTTCCAGCCCTTGGTCAAGATTTTCCGACGTCTGAGTAAACTGGCCGGTCGCCACCCGGACATCATCCATCGTCGCCAGGACCTGACGGAGTATTTTGTCAATCTCACCCCGTTGGCTGGCAAAGGAAGTTGTCAGTGTATCCAGGTTGGTCAGGATGTTATTGACCGACTCGATGTTACGATCGCTGAACATCTCTGAAGCCTGATCGAGCAGAAGGTTGATGTTATCGACGACATCCGGCGCGCTTTCAAAAACCCGGTCGAGGCTGGACGACTGGGTCGGCAAGCTTGGCAGGACTCCCTTCACCTGAGGAGGTTTTGTCGCTGCTTGCGACCCGCGGCGTAACAGGATATAACGCCCGCCAGCTAGACCGCTGCGCTCGATGCTGGCAAGTGAATCGGTCTTGACCGGAGTGCTGGCATCTATTTCTATCGTAATCATCACGCTACCGGGCCTGGCCTTGCTGAACCCGATCTGCAGCACCTGCCCCACAGGCACACCCTGGAAATGCACCGGGCTCCCCTGGCTGATGCCAGTGACGTGCCCTGAGAACGACAGCTGGTACTGGTCGTACAGGGTGTCGAACTGGAACCTTGCCAGCCACACCACAAAAAGGAACAGACCCAGCACTGCCGCCAGAACGAAGCTGCCGACCAGAAGGTAGTTTGCACGGGTTTCCATTGTCAGTCTCCGTGGTGCGAATCGCCTGTTGCAGTGTCCTTTTTTGCAGTTTCCAGTGCTCTGGCCCGCGGCCCGTTAAAGTACTCGTTGATCCAGGGGTCCTGGAGCGCCAGCAGTTCCGGAATTGTACCGGTGACCAGGCGTTTGTGGATCAACACACTGATACGGTCAGTAATCGTGAACAACGAGTCCAGATCATGCGTGATCATAACGACCGTCAGTCCCAGCGAACGCTGCAGATCCAGGATCAGATCGTCAAATTCAGCAGCACCGATCGGGTCAAGGCCTGCGGTTGGCTCATCCAGGAAAAGAATCTCTGGATCGAGCGCCAGAGCACGGGCGAGACTGGCCCGTTTTCGCATACCGCCGGACAACTCGCTCGGCAGCTTGTGTGCAGCAGCAGGATCAAGACCCACCATCGACAGTTTCAGACCGGCAACGTCTTCACTCAGTCCGTCCGAGATCCGGGTGTGGCGCTGCAACGGTACCATGATGTTCTGTAGCACGGTCAGTGACGAAAACAAGGCCCCATCCTGAAACAGCATGCCGGTACGCGCTTGTACAGCTTCAGCAGCTGCCGGGTCATCAGGATCGATGTCGAATCCGAGGATATTGATCTTTCCCGCATCCGGACTCCTCAGACCGAGAATGGCCCAAAGCAACACTGACTTGCCGGTACCCGAACCGCCGACGATCCCCATGATTTCACCTCGTCGCGCGGTAAAGTCGAGCTGGTCGTGGATGACATGATTGCCGAAACGGGTCCCGAGTCCACGGACTTCGATAACATGTTCCATACTGCCTTTCTCCCTAGACCCCGATGATCGAGAAAAAGACCACGAACAAGGTATCGAGTGCGATCACCAGTGCGATCGACTCGACCACCGAACGGGTTGTCTGCTGGCCAACGGATTCCGCGCTGGCCGAAACCCGCAGGCCTTCGTAACAGCCGACCAGGGCGATGATAAATCCGAACAGCGGTGCTTTAACCATCCCGACCATAAAGTGGTTCAGTTCGACTGCCTCACTGAGTTGCCGGACGAACTGGGGGATGTTCATGTCGAGCACGGTTACCGCGATCACTGCGCCGCCAAAAAGACCCATCAGGTCGGCAAAAAACGTCAGTATTGGCAGTGAGATCATCAACGCGAGCACTCTCGGCAAGGCCAGAACCTCTACCGGGTCCAGGCCAATAGTGTTCATCGCATCGATCTCCTGATTGACCTTCATCGTGCCAATCTGTGCAGTGAAAGCACTGCCTGACCGCCCAGCGATGATAATCGCAGTGATCAGGATGCCCATCTCACGCAGAACAGCCACGGCCACCAGATTGACGGTAAACGTTTCCGCACCAAGGCGTTTGAGTTGTTCTCCACCCATGTAGGCGAGAACCACACCAATGAGGAAAGACAGCATCGCAACAATCGGAAGAGAGTCTATGCCGGTGCGCTCAAGGTGATGAACCAGCGAGGTAAAACGTACCCGGCGTGGTTGGGCCACAGCTCTGAGCAGCCTGACCAAGGTCAGCCCGAGAAAGCTGATAAAGGTGAGCGAATTACCGGCCCACAGGAACACGGCCTCACCGCAGTGCTCGATGACCCTCAGAATACCGGTCACCTGCCGTGGTGGCTGCGGTATCGGTCGGCTGCGGCGGATCTGTTCGAACAGCGGCTGGTGGTGTTCGTTCAGTCCAGTCCACTCTACGACCGCACCATGCTGCTCGAATGCCTGCACGATTTGTGACAACAACCAGGCACCGTTGCTATCGAGCGCATCAATTCCAGCAGCGTCGACTGTCAGAGGACCAGTCGCCGAAGCCGCTGAATCGACTACCTCTCCAACTTCATCTTCGAGGACAGCCAGGCCGTTTGTCGTCCAGTCTCCGGACAGTCTGAAGACGGTGTGTGCTCCGACCCGCTCCCTGCGAATGCTCGTGCTGGCCATCATGCAATACTTTTCGAACCAACCTCAGTACATCATCTGTCAGTCGACCACAGAAAGTCGTCTGCAGAGGGTTGGTTTTCTGAAGAGCGGTTGTCTGAGGGCCACGGTAAGTCCCTGGATAACTATCGCAGGGTTTTGTACTGGCATCACAGCGCCTGCAAAGTGGGCAGCAGCTCGTCGGAGATCAACCGGATACTGTGCAGGGCGGTTGACAACGGCATGCCTGCCCAGTGGGTCCGAATCAGCAGGTGATTCACCCCGAACTCTTCCCAGTAGGGCCGCAGTTGTTCGTAGCACTCCTCCGGTGAACCGAGGATAAACCGGTCGGCTGTCAGGGATTCGAAATCCTGATCAAAAGTCTCACTTTCCGGCATCGCCTTGTCCTGACCCCATTTGGCGTAATCCTGATATTTTCCCGAGAGATAAGGGCCGGCCATTTCCAGGGCGGTCGCGCGATCTTTAGCGCAGAACAACTCCTTGACCACCGGTAGCACCCGGGGCCCGGGCTTACCATTTGCAGACAAAGCATCCCGATAGAGCGTCATGTGCCGTCGGATGGTCTGTATTTTTGAATGTGGATTGATCATCCAGGCATCACTCATGCGCGCTGCCCGTTCAATGGCGCGATCGTTGTTGGCCGCGATCCAGATCGGCGGGTACGGCTTCTGTACCGGACGCAGGTTCATACGGACGTTGTCGAGATGACAGGTCTCGCTGTGGTGTGACACTGACTCTTCCGTCCACAGCCGCTTTATCAGTTCCAGGTACTCTTCGAAGCGCCTGGCCCGCTGCCCCTTGGGCACGCCGAATGCATCGAATTCAACGTCCCGGTACCCCAGACCGACACCGAATATGAAGTTGCCACGGGCCAGAACGTCCAGGGTGGCGACCGTCTCGGCGGTGTAGACCGGGTTGTGCAGATTGAGCAGAAGAATGCCCAGACCGACCGTCATCTCACCGGCTTCCGGGATCAATCGCGCCAGCAGCGGGACGATCTGCAGCTGCTGGTTGTTGCCCTCGTTGAGATAGTGCTGCCCGGAAAACAGCGAGTCCCAGCCCTTGTCGCGGATCAGATGCACCATGGCGATCTGTTCGTCCAGGGCGCTGACCATGTCTGTGGAAAGATGTTGCTGGTTGGTGACGAACAGTCCGACTTTCATGGTCAATTGCATCCTTGGAGTGGGTGGTCGATAAGAATATACACCCCGGCCTAGAGGTGCAATTGCTCTTGTCAGTTCCCTGCCTGACAGGCCGCCCAGGCAGACAAGATTATTTGCTTGTTACTGGCCACCAGCCCACCTTCGCGGGGCCTGGCAAGGACCGGTGGCAAAGCGGCAGCGGATTTCGGCCAGATCACTGTTCAGCCTCGGCTGGATCGATCTCGTTTCGTACAGGCCCTGTGTGGTCGGGATCGTTGCGCCAGCTGTTTATTTCAGCCAAGATGGCTTAAATAGCAGTGGTCTGGATTGGTCAACACGTCAATGAAAACACTCACCGTCAGTGTCATCTTACTTTCGCTTTCAGCCGGTGCGTTCGCCAGTGAACACGGTGCCCGTATTTTCACCGAGCAGTGTGCTGCATGTCACGGCAACGCCGGGCTGACGATGGACACACCTTTGCTGCACGGCCAGGAGCCAGCCTATATCGTCAAAGCTCTGAAAGCGTTCAAAAGCAATGGGCGCACCGACACCATCATGATGAGCATGAACGCGATCGCCAGCGCGCTCTCGGTCGAAGAGATCAAAGCCGTGGCCTCCTACATTGCGGGCCAGGATCCCTGCGCACTCAACATCGAGATCGATTTTCAGCGCGAGGGTTTCAGGGCGGCGTTCGTCGCCGGCCGGCAGCTCTACCAGGAGACCAACTGCGGTCATTGTCACCAGAGCTTCCACCATCAGGCACCCCGCCTGATCGGCCAGAAAGCGAGCTTCCTCACCCGGGCGCTCGACGAGTTCCGGCAGGGTAGGCGATCTGCTCCGATGATGGCCAACCTTCTGAGAGGCTGGACGGATGCTGACTACGCCAACGTTGTCACCTACTTGAGCGGCATGCGCCTTATGCGCTCATGCGGTGAAGGTCACTGACTGGCAACACCGGTTGACAGGCGGGCACGGACAGGGGCCCCACTCGAGCTGTTTCCAGCGTGGAGCGCAGGCTCTCCGCACTCACTGTACACGGCTGACTTCGCAGAACACCTCGTTGCAGCAGGCGCCGTCTTCGATGTCGGTCCGGATGTCCGCATTCAGCAACGCGTTGACCGTCTGGCCTGTCGTACTGCTGGCAAGCCACATGCCCTTGGGCGTGTACAGGACCCCCGGCAGAACCGCATCGGTGACCTGGGCTGTCAGGTGGACTTCACCCCGCTCGTTGTAGACCCGCAGGGTGTCACCACTGGCAATACTGCGCGCAGCGGCATCGATCGGGTTGATCTCTACCTGCTCTGGCCCGGAAGAATCCTGACAGCCGCCGAACGTCGCGTTAGTGCGCCTCGAGGATGACGGCGAGATGATGGTCAAAGGATAGGCACGCTCTACTGGCTCGAACCGTGGCAACCCATAGCCAAAGCGGTCCTGCAGGTCCTGACTGAACAACTCGATCCTGCCAGAAGCGGCGCCCGGAGTGACGCTGTCACACAGGATAGGCTCCGCGCCACTGGTCGTGGTCATCGCCCGCGCCTCGCCCAGCGGGAACACACTGGGCCGGTACCCGCCCAGTCGCGGGTCGTTGTCGATAAAAGCCGCATCCATCAGCTCAGTGTCGCTTTCACGAAAAATCGGATCGTCGAAGCCAAACCGGGCTGCCAGTCGGCGGAAGATCTCGGTATTCGGTAGCGACTCGCCGACCGGCGGGATCACCGGTTCTGCGCGCTGCAGATAGTTCTGTCCGTAAGAGCCGTAGATATCGGAGAACTCAAAGTGGCTCGCAGCTGGAAGTACCACATCACAGTAAGCCATGGAGTCGGTCATCACCACGTCACAACCAACCACGAAAAGGTCCTCCTGGGAAAGCGCCCGACGCATTCGGTTCTGATCCGGATGGGTCGCAACCGGATTGTGGTTGTAGATGAACAGCGCTTTGACCGGCGGCGCCATCGTATCGTCCAGCAGCACCCGGGAGACATCCACGATGTTGACTGTCCGGGTGCCATCCGGCACCAGCTCGGGGCGTTGCAGGCGCGCTGAGGTCCTCGGAAAGGCGTTGCCCGGTTTGACGAAAACGCCAGCACCCAGCCGGCCATGATTTCCGGTCAGTGCCTGCAGGGCCAGGATCGCCCGGATGCCCGAACCACCGCTGTGACCCCGCTCAATACCGTTGCCGACCGAGACCCCGACCGTGCTCGCAGCGGCGTACCAGGATACGAACGTATCGAAAGCTTTGCGGTCGATACCACAGACCTCGGCGACCTGCCCGGGCGTGTGTTTGCGCGCCTCAGCCATGTAGGCGTCAGCACCACTGACCCAGCGCTCGATAAATGGCAGGTCGTGCGCACCGCGCTGCTCGAGCTCGCTCGCCAGCGCCAGCGCCAGGATCACATCGGTTCCCGGGCGGATCTGGATAAAGAGATCGGCTTGCTCGGCGATCCGGGTGCGTTTGGGGTCAACGATGACCAGCCTTGCCCCGTTTGCATCACGGGCGGCCTTGATCTCACGCGCGAGGTGCAGGTTCGAGACGGTGACGTTGTTGCCCCAGACGATGATCAGGTCGGAGTGGCGCATCTGCTCCGGTGGCATTCCTGCTGCCGAGCCGTAAAGGCTCTCGTAAGCGGCGCCGCGGACCGCCGCACAGAGTTGTCCACGGGCGAGCAGTGATGCACCCAGCTTGTGAAAGAAACGGCGATCCATCGATCCACCGGCCAGTTCGCCGTGCGGGCCGGCATAGTTAAACGGCAGAACCGTCTGAGGTCCGTGTTCTGCAACTGCTCTGGAGAGGCCATCGTGGACCCGGTCAAGGGCCTCGCCCCAGGAGATCGGCTCGAACGCTCCGGCCCCCTTGGGGCCCACACGTTTCAAAGGCCGGGTCAGCCGCTGCGGCCCGTGTACGAACTCGGGATAATAGCGGGCCACCTTGTTACAGATAACACCGGCTGTGTAGGGGTTGCCCTTTGATCCCTTGACCTTCAGCACGCGTTCGCCGTCGGTCTCGACCGACAGGCTGCAGGTATCCGGGCAGTCGAGCGGACAGACACTTGGTTTGATCTTGATCGTTTCGGTTGTGCCCATGGCGCATGATTCTTTGGAGGCGGTTTGGTTCAGGACGATACTACCAGAGCCGCCAAGGGGTGGAGCTTCTGCCCGAACATCCCGTAGACGATAAGTCCCCACATCCCGAATCCCGGGGCATAGTTATCAACGACACCTTCCTCACCCTGAGAGAATGACACCGGCGCTGTGAGTAGAGAGGCGAACCCATTATGGGGATGCAGGCATTGCTCAGCAGTGACTCATAACGAAGAGTCGGTACTAATGTGGAGGGGTCATTTGGCGGTCTGCTCTATATTGCATCAACTGAATCTACAACATGTCGCTAGTAGTTGATAAGACGATGACGACTCTTCAAACCACCTCTTAGACTGGATCATCGGAAGGAAGTTCATGACGTGTACCCAAAGAATGTAGTTAATAAGGGTGCGAAACAAATCCTCCTCGGTAATTGACCCCGCTTCGGCGGGGTTATCTTTTGATGCAAAAGAAACGAACAGAGTTAGGCTCTCATTTAGGATCCGGCACATACAGCAATCTTGAATCACCGATGTGATAACTCTAGATCCCAGCCAGATACACTCCTTTACCAAATCCACTCAATTTGTCCCAAAGGTACTGACGTCAGACAGTCTTTGATGACCTATCCTCGCGGTGACATTGCTGACCTGGCGTTAAGCCACACCCGAGCGCTTGGCCAGAAATACTTCTCCGAAGACCGAAGCGCAAACCACGCCAATCGCTAGAATTTGAACCCCGGTGATATGTTGTCCGAGAATCAGTACAGCCAACAGGGCAGCGATTACCGGCTTCAGGAAAAAGAGGTAGCTGCCGCGGGTAATGTCAGGCAAAGCGGCAAGGCCGCCAATCCAGAGAAACTGGGTGATGGTTGTGTTCCAAAGAGCAATCACAAGCAAAGATACAAGGCTGGTCACTGAGAGTTCAACTAAGCGTGTCGGTGTTACCCAGATGTGGAAAGCCCACCCCACCAGTAGCCACAGCCCGATACCACCAATCATCATCGTGATCGCGGTGATGCGCAGAGCACCATACTGGACAATGATCGGCCGCACCAGAACCGAATAGGCGGACACCGCGGCGGCACATACAACGGCCATGAAAACGCCCAAGAGATTACGGCTGGTGCTAACCAGATCGGTCAAATAGCCGTCTGTGATCAGTAAAGCGACCCCGAGGATCGCACAGATTCCGCTTAGCACCTTGGCTATGCTGATCGGTTGCTTGTTCACCACCATATTTATTAGAGCGACGTAGATGGGTATGGTCGTTACGGCTGTTGCCACTTGTGGGATGGTGGCAAAATCAAGCGACCAGTGGAAGACAAGGTAGGCAAGCGTAATGCCAAGCAATGACAGAGTCATTAAGGGCCAGAAGTGAGTTTTTAGGGGTGTCAAGAGATCACGGCTAGTGGGGGATAGTAGAGCCAGGGCGACCAGGCCCAGACCACCCAGTAGAAAACGCCAGGCGGAGAGTTCCGGACCCGCGATACCCGACAGTACGGCGATGAATTCCACTGAGGCATGGCCAAAGACCCCAGTCAGGACCGCGGCATAAGCTAAACTCGTGTGACGATGCCATAGCGCCATTTGGCCGTTATCTCCAAACTCCAACAAAGCCCTGGCCAACAGAGTCGTTGCTTTGTTATAACGTGATAGATCCAAGTATAGGGTGACTAGTCGCGACGGTGTAACGAGTTGCCTCTGTGTGCCCAGGTCGTTTGGCTTGGGTTATGTCTGGCTTGATGCTGTTCGCTGCACCGTTAAAGCGCGTGCTTGGAGCACACCCTGGCATTATTCTAGGATGCGACACCTGAGCATTGTCCGCGCTGCTGCTCTGTTGATCGTTTGCCTGGGTAACAAGGTATTGGGCCGGCTCTTTTCATGGAGTGCCACGGCCACAGCGCATCTCGCAGCAAGATGCGGTACCTGGCGGTCATCGAGGCCCCCCGATGATCAGGGGGATCCTGCACCTGGAAGGGCTTGCCGGTCTATCCTTCCCTTCGTCAGCTGAACTGGACCTGGGGAAAGTTGGAGGACTTGAGCACAAACATCAGCGCAGGCCTGGAATTCTCGAACCTCTCTCGGAGACAACGCACCCTAACTCATGATAATCCCACCATCCACGTTAAAAGCCTGGCCGGTAATATTTCGAGATCCTGGACCGGCAAGGAATACCGCGAGCGCAGCGATATCGTCCGCTTCATTGGCTCGTCCTAGAGGAATTTCTTCAATCATCGCTTGCTTTAGTTCAGCACTACTCAGTCCTGTTTCATCTGATCTCAGTGAGAGTATGTCAGCAAGCATTTTGGTCTGAACGATACCAGGACAGATTGCATTGACGTTAATGTCATGTGACGCAAGCACACTTGCGGCTATACGCGTCATAGCTATTACAGCACCCTTACTCGCAGCGTAGGCCGCATTAGACGTTCGTCTGTATCCCCTGCCCGCGATTGAGGCGGTATTGATTATTCGCCCGCCATTCCCTCGTTCAATCATGTGTTTAGCAATTTTCTGCATACAGAAGAATGTGCCTTTGGCGTTAACACTATGGATCTGATCCCAGTGATGATCTTCTATGTCGAGAAAACTTATGTGCTGAGTTAATCCCGCGTTATTGAATAAAATGTCCACACCGCCCAATTCGCTAGAAGCGATCTCTACCATCTGGTCTATCTCGGATAAGTTTCCGATGTCCACCTGAATGACGAGGGCGTTCCTTCCCAAGTCCTCTATCAGTGTTCTCGTACTCTCAGCCGCCTGGGAATCTAGATCGGCCAAAATCAGATCAGCTCCTTCTTTAGCGAAATGAATTGCCGCTGATTGTCCTATCCCTCTAGCCGCACCCGTGACCAATGTTGTTTTACCGAAAAAGTCCATAATTACTCCGCTGGTCAATTGAACTCATTCCTGCCCTTGGTTCAGTTGCCGCTAAAGGTTATGCACCTCGAGCATTGATCCTTAACGAAAGTGCGCCAACACAGTGCGAGTGGTTTCCATGACCTGTTCCGGCGAGGTCATTGGCCGAGAGTGCAGCAGTGGGCTTACCTACCCCCATGACCTGCCCGGTCTCCGGTCTGAAGGGCGGTCCATCGGGCAGTTCTCCACGCGAGTAACAGCCAGCCCGCAATGAGCAAAATACCACCCATGGGCGTGATAGCCGTGATGGATTGAAATCCAGTCAGACTGAAGACCAGCAAGCTGCCGGAAAAGACAGCAGTTCCGGCAGCCATGCACCAGCCAACAGACTGGAGCTTCTGCGCTGGAAACCGATCTACCAGCAGTGCGACCACCGCGATCCCCAGCGCATGGTAGAAAAGATAATCCGTGGCGAGTTGAAAGTTCGCAAGACTGTTCCGTGCAAGCAACTCGTCACGCCACACATGGGCACCCACGGCACCTGCCAGCACCGCCACGGCTCCTAGAATCGCGGCAAGAAAGAGAAAGACCCTCACGCTTGAAACCTGTTCGCCATAGGGGCCGTCGGAAAATGTTCAGCATCGCCTAAGAGGTCCATTAGGTCATCTTCCTCAGCATTAGTCGGCCGGACTGCTGAACCCGGCGCCTGCAGATTGTGATCCAACTGGGCTGATCCCGTTCTGGAACCACAGTCCGGCAGAGCTTGTCTCGGTTCACACCGGGCCAACCTAATCCAGCACTTACTCCTATCCTACTCCCTAGCCAGGGTCATTGAAATGTGCCAATTTGGGCTTGAGCGATCGTTTGTACCTTTACGGTTGTCTGTTCAAGTGGGCTACGAAACGGTCCCGGTCCCATCACAGTACGATCAACGATTCGCCGGAGCATTGCACCGGATCACCCGGGCGGTTTATTCTTGTCCTGGGCGCAGCCCGGTCACCGCTTGCCTTAGCGATAAACCGAAAGACATGATCGAACACACCAGACCAACCCAGATCATTGGCGCAGATGCCACGGAATCCCGTGCGGTTGATTTTTCTGAGATCCCGCTGATCGACCTGGACCCTCTGTACGGTGACAACACCCAGGCCAAAGAACAGATGGCCCGCGTACTGCGCGATCACCGAGCAGATTGACATTCAAAGACCTGATCTTAATCTCCCCTGATGAATTCTCTGATCAAGTCATACGAGACCCATCATTGATTAAATGAATCACCGGGATGGGTAAAATCAATTATTCCCGAAAACTTCCACCAATACCGGCTCCCAGGCACCCGATGGGGGCTTGGCACCCACCAGCAGCGAGAGCGTCGGCGCGATCGCCGTGGTGTTGACCCGGCGGGCCACCCTCTGCGGCTGGATGTCCATGCCCGCGAAGATAATCGGCACGTAGGTGTCGTATTGCCACGGTGAACCGTGGGTAGAGGCCACTGTCAGTCCGTCAAAATCATTGATGAAACGGTGCGGGTCAAACACGACGTAGACATCTCCTGAGCGGTCGGGGTGATGGTTCCGCAGCACGGCGTCGACGATCGGTGTCTCAGGCAGATCACCCTCTCTCAGCGCGATGTTGGGGATGGCTGCGGCAATACCGTCGAAACGTGTCAGTGCTTCGGCGATCACCGCCTGGACTTCGGCAAGATCCAGACCGTTGCTTTCGATCAACTCATGGTTAAGGTACAGGTAAGGGTGGAAGTAACCCCTGATCAACTCTTCTCCTACCTGAAATCTCGCCTGGAGTGCGTTGATGGCGGCGACCCGTTCCACCTCCTGCGGACTGATGTACGACGCCTCAAACCCCAGTTCCCTCAGATAGCCCGGCGCCTCGGGCCCGCCGTGGTCGGCAGACAGCACTATCAGCGTGTGTTCCAGTCCGACCTTCTCATCGATGAACTGAAACAACTGGGCCAGCGTACGGTCCAGCCGCAGGATGTTGTCCTCGCTCTCAAGGCTGGAAGGCCCGAAGATATGACCCACGTAGTCCGTAGATGAGAAACTGACGGCGAGAAAATCGGTGTCGTTATCCTGCCCCAGTTGCTCATTCTCGAACAGCGTCTTGGCAAAATCGAGAGTGATCTCATCGCCCGCAGGGCTCAGCGTGAGCAGCGTTGTAAAATAACGGCTGTCTCTTTCCCCAAAAGCATGTGGGAAAATCCGACCGTATCCCGCCAGGTTGGTTTCATAGGGCCGGTCGTCCGCATCACCAAAAAGATAGGTCGACTGGTCGTTGAGCAGATGCCAAGCAGTACCGGCGTAGTCCGCTGCCAAGTCTTTTGCGTTCCAGTCCTGCACCCACTGGGGGTAGCTGTCGTAATAAAACTGGCTGGTTACAAACTGGCCGTTCTTTTTTGAGAACCAGAACGCCTTGCCGGTGTGGCCTGCCAGCGTAATGGCTCCACGATCTTTCACTGACACACCGAAGATCTTGCTTCGTCCGCCGAGGTTCAGATTCAACTCGTCGCTAAACGTTGAAACGAGGATTGCAGCCGGGGAACGTCCGTCGGAGCGCGCAGTCTTTTGCGTGGGATCTATCTCTGTGGTCTTGTCAACACCGCCATCGCCGACGAGGGGGTAGCGCGAATCCTCCACGCCGTATACCGCAGTACCTTCCTGTCGGTCGAACCACACGTTGCCGATCATGCCGTGCCGTGCCGGGTCTGCTCCGGTAGCGAGTGTCGCGTGGCCAACGACCGTCTCTGTGTTAGCGTGAGCATGGTGCGCATTGATGTACACCAGACCCTCGTCGAGCAGGTAGCGAAAGCCGCCCTCACCCAGTCGCTCGTAGTAACGCCGCGGCAGATCGCCGCGCAGCTGATCGACAGTGATCTGTAATACCAAGCGGGGCAGTGACTGCTCTGACGCTACAGTAGGCATCGCTGTGGCGGCCAGCACCAGGGTAAGGGCCAGGCCACTATAACGGGCCTGTGTAATCAGCTTCGACATTTTTGATCACTCCAACGAAAGTTGCCAGACATAACCATAGTACCAAAGAGGATATTCAAGTAACAGCAGGCGTGGCTGCTAGAGGGACGGCAAGCTGCCGGAACTGGAACGCTAGGGACGGTCACCCGTCAGGCATAAGCATCTAGCCAGCGGGTTCTTTCGCCGTTACCCGACCACAGCACCGGGAAGAAACTCTCATCCATCCGGTTACTGTCCTGGTAGCGATAACGACCATAGATCGGACCGGTCCCCACGGCGATGTTCTCGGGCACGAAACAGGCATCGGAGGAGATGCAGTGCACCACCAGTGCCCGCCTGTGTAACGGGGACTCATTGGGGGCCGACCCGTGCCAGGTCCAGCCATGGTGGAAAGAGCCGCCACCCTTTTTGACGACCACAGGCACGATCTCCGGATCGTCTACACCTTCCCGAACGGCGGCGGTGCGCATCAGCGCTTGATGGTCAGCTGGACCGTGAAACTCACCAAGTTCTTCAGAGGGTTTCCAACGGTGTGAACCACGAACCAGCTGCATGGTCCCACCGTCAGCTGTGGTGTCATCCAGCGCGATCCAGCAGCTGATCATTTCCCGCGGATTCAGCCACGGCAGATAAGTACAATCCTGATGCATACCGATCGAACCGGCGCCGGGTGGTTTCCACAGTGAATTGTCGACCTGAAGCCGGGCACCGGGCCAGTCACCCAACACGGCACAAGCCTCGCCGATGTCGGCACGCAGCGATGTTCCGGCGATCGTCAGATCGGCTTTCCAGCCGTTGCAGATCTGCCGGGTCTTGGCCGGGTCACTCTCGCCAACCTGCCAGTTGACCTCATCGGGCCTGACCCCCGTCTCGAACCGACCGGAAAATATGCGCTCGAACGCGTCACGCAGCCGGTGGATCGTGCCATCATCAATCAGCCCATCGACAACCACAAAGCCGTCGTTGTGAAATTCGGCCTGTTGCTGATCGGTCAGTTGAAACATGACGGTGTTGCTGTGCTGGCGTTGCAGATCGCCTATGGCAGGCAATCCAGGTAAGTTTTCACGAGCCTTGACGACCGACCTGCCTCATTGCAGATCCGTGCGGTTTTTTAATATATCAAGTAAAGATATACTGTCAAAAAGACAATTCTAAGCACCTTTAACACGACGATGGTGGCTCAGAAAGAACCGGTTTTCGACATAATCGTCGTCGGGGCGGAGTATGCCGGCTTTTAACTCTCTACCGGTTGAGAACACTGGGATTCCAGACACCGCAAGGTATTGGGTGATGGCCACGCTGTGGCGTGTCACGTGCCTGCCGAACTCAGAACGATCAATTGAAGAACACTGACCCCTGCTTCTCATGTCGCAACTTGATCCTCTTTTTCAACCACTGACGATCAAGGGCCTTGTTCTAAAAAACCGGTTCCTGAGTACCAGCCATGCGCCCGGCTACACGCTGCAGGGCAATATCACTGAGAGGTATATCGACTACGAGGCAGAAAAAGCCAAAGGTGGTGTTGGTCTGTTGCAGTTTGGCGGTGCCACTTCGGTCGCGGTCGAGGGCTCTTTCCACTACGGGCAGATCAACGGCTCTGTGGATGACGTCATTCCGCAATATCGACGCATCGCCGGGGCCATCCACGCGCATGGGGCGGCATGCACTATTCAACTCCGACACGGTGGCCGGCAGGAACGCTGGGACCACGACCAGTGGCTGCCGGCTTTTTCCCCATCGGCCACTCGCGAGCTCAATTTTGGTGTTTTTGCCGCGCAGATGGAAGATCATGACATCGCTCGTGCGCAACGGGATTTTGTTGACGCGGTAAGGCGGGCCAGAGACGGCGACATCGATGGCGTTGAAATCGCCTGTCAGTCTGGTGCATTGATCGAGCAGTTCTGGTCACCGGCAATGAACTACCGCACTGACCGATATGGCGGCTCTCTGACGAACCGTATGCGCTTTGGTCTGGAAGTGCTTGAGGCTGTCCGCCAGGATATCGGTGAAGACTACGTTGTTGGCATTCGCATGTCGGGTGACGAGATGCTCCGGGGCGGTCTGAACCAGGACGACTGCATCGCCATCGCCGAGGTCTATGCTGACAGTGGCCTGATCGACTTCATCAGTGTGGTCGGTGCACAACCAACCGACACCCTTTCGGTTGCCAGAATCTGGCCTACGATGTGGGTGCCCACAGCAGCTTACCTCCCGCTCGCAGGTGCGATCAAGGCCGTGTCAGACGTACCGGTCTTTCATGCCACGCGGATCACCGATGCCGCCACTGCTGCCTACGCGGTCAGTGAGGGTCTGGTCGATATGGTCGGCATGACCCGGGCATTCATTGCTGATCCCTACCACGTCCGTAAGCTCGAAGCAGGCGAGGAGCGACACATACGCCCCTGTGTTGGTGTGGGATACTGTGTAGACCGGGTAATTTCGGGTTCCGATGCACTGTGTGTACACAACGTTGCAACAAGCCGCGAACAGCACCTGCCACATGTCATCCGATCTGCGCCTGGCCGAAAACACAAAGTAGTTGTGGTCGGGGGTGGACCGGGTGGCCTGGAGGCTGCTCGCGTGTGTGCTTCGCGCGGACACCAGGTCATCCTCTATGAAGCGACGGCCGAGCTGGGTGGTCAAATCGTCCTGGCTGCCAAAGCAACCTGGCGCACGGGTCTGATCGGGATCGTCACCTGGCTGGCCGATCAGCTGGATTTTCTGGGCGTGGATGTTCGCTGCAACCAGCTGGCCGACCGGAACACCGTACTCGAGAGTGGCCCGGAATGCGTGATCGTCGCCACAGGTGGAACTCCCAGTGTCGGTCGTTTTGAGGGCCATGGACTCGCCAACACGGTCTGGGATATGCTGAGCGGGCATGTTGAGTGCGCCGGTGAGATCCTTATCGTGGATGAAAGCGGCGGTCACGCGGCTCTGTCGTGCGCCGAGTTCGCCGCGGATCAGGGAGCACAAGTAGAGATTGTCAGCCCCGACCGGGTGCTGGGGACCGAGCTGGCACAGACCAACCTGGGTGCCCATTTGAGTGAGCTCTACAAACTGAAAGTACGAATCAGACCGGATACCCGTCTTGAGAAACTCGAACGCGAGGATGACGGCTTGACTGCCACCCTGACCAATGTGTACACCGACCTCAACGAGGATCATCGATTTGACTTGGTGATCGGGGAACACGGCACCACCCCGAACTCAGATCTTTATTTCGCTCTGAAGCCGCTTTCCACCAACTTGGGTCAGCTTGACCTTGAAAGTCTTACCACGGCCCGGCGACAGACGCTGGCACCAAACCCGGAAGGTCGTTTCAGCCTCTACCGCATCGGCGACGCCTGGGCCAGTCGCAATATCCATGCTGCCATGCTGGATGCCATGCGGCTCTGCCTGCACATTTGATGGCACCCGGTACTGGTGTTCCAGGCGATTGTCCGTTAAGTTAATTATTAAATACTCACGCCAAGGCTGCTGCAGATCCAGCGGCTGACTATAAGGAGAGAAAGCGATGTCCAGAAACAGTGAGATACCCATCGCCGGCGGGCTCGATGTGGCCCTGCCGAAAATGGTGACGGTTCATCAGCGCTTTGCTGACGCCCACATCGGTGACGTCGAGCAGGCGGTGCTGACACAGATCGCCCGACCCGAGATCAGCGCGCGTGTCACACCCGGCATGGCCATCGCCATCGGTGCCGGCAGCCGCGGGATCGCGAACATCGACACCGCCGTGCGGGCCACGGTGAAAGCCCTGCGGGAACTTGGCGCAGAGCCTTTTATCTTTCCTGCAATGGGCAGCCACGCCGGTGCCACCGGCGAGGGCCAGCAGGCGCTCCTCGCCAGCTACGGCATCACTGAAGAAGGCGTTGGCGCACCGGTGCGGGCCAGCATGGACACGGTCCAGATCGCCGAGTTGGACGACGGCACACCGCTGCACGTCGACCGCCATGCCCACGATGCCGACGGCATTGTACTGATCAACAGAGTCAAACCGCACACGACCTTCCGCGGCCCGATTGAAAGCGGGGTAGCCAAGATGATCGTCATCGGCATGGGTAAGATCCAGGGTGCCACCCACATGCACTGGCACGGTATGGATCGCTTTCCGGAAGTCCTGCCCCGGGCAGCAACACTGATCATGGAAAACACCTCGTTCCTGTTTGGGGTCGGCATGGTCGAGAACGCCTACGATCAGACCACCATTGTCGAGGCGCTGCTGCCGGACACGCTGCTGGACCGCGAGACCGAATTGCAGGCCAAGGCCAAGTCGCTGATGGGGCGCTTGTACTTCAGCGATATCGATCTGTTGCTGATCGACCGGATGGGTAAGGAAATCTCTGGTGCGGGGTTCGACCCCAACATTACCGGGCGGAACAGCCGCGGTGTAAGCGGTTTCGACGATCCCAGGGTACAGAAAATCGTGGTCCTGGATCTCACCGAGAAGACCAACGGCAATGCCACCGGACTGGGTCTGGCGGACGTCATCACGCAAAAACTCTACGATGCGATCGACTATCCAGCCACCTATGGGAATGTCATCACTTCTGCTTATCTCGACGGTGCCCTGATACCGATCTCAATGCCGACCGATCAGCAGGCCGTTCAACTGGCGGTCAAGACCCTGATCCGGGTCAAACAGGGCGAAGCGCGCATCGTGCGGATCCGCGATACGCTCAGCCTCGAGAAAATTGCGGTGTCCGAACCGATGCTGTCGGAAGTCGAGCAGCATCCGGACATGTCGATCACAGGTGAAGCGGAACCGTTTGCTTTCGCAGCCGACGGGACCCTCAGCCCCATGTAACGACCGACACAGCGCGTGCTGGAACGCATCCGACTTAACTGATGCCAGACCGCGAATCGATACCCCCGCACCGCCGCATTGCTGCCGTTCTCGATCATCTGGGGATCGGACGCGCACACTTTGCGGCCGGGATCGGCAGCGAACTACTTGCGCTGCTGGAACCACCAGAGGACCGGGTCGCCAGCCTCACCCTGATCAATCCCAACCGCCTGGAAACCGGACCGCTGGCCCGTCTTGGGGAGCGGCTGAGCATCGTCACCGGCAGTGCCGGCCTGCCATCGAAAGTAGTCCGGGAGAGGGCACCCGCCCTGCCGGCTGCCAGGCTGGTCCGTTTTGCCCCGTACTTCACCACGACATGGTCCGACGTGGTCCGGGAACATACCGATGCTGTCATCGACACCTTGCTTGGGCGCACCGACGACAACACCGCAACTGTTATTCCACACGGTGACGTGAGCGGCGAGAGAGAGGGGATCAGGTTTTATGCAACGGGGTCTGGCCCTGCATTGGTACTGCTGCCGCTGCTGCTGGCGCCCTCGCAGTGGCGCTTCGCGCTGGACGAGCTGGCCCGAACGTTCCGGGTGATCTTGCTCGGCGGTGCTCACCTGGGGATGGTCGCGATGCTCGAGTCGCGGGGGTCCGAGCCTGGCTATCTGCGGGCAGTCGACGATCTGTTCGATGAACTGGATCCCACACCCGGGGAGAAGATCCTGGAGATCGGCTGCGGTACCGGTGTTCTGTCACGCTGGATCGCGCATCGCACGGGCCGGCAGAACCCGCTCATCGCGACTGACCTGAACCCATATTTTCTGAGTGAGGCCGGACCGCTGGCGGCCCGCGGAGATCTCGATTCATTGACCTTCGTTCAGGCCGATGCCGAACAGATGCCGCTTGCTGACGGCACCGTCGACATCGTGTTCTGCGTCACACTGCTGGAGGAATGTGACGCGGATCGCACGTTGATGGAGATGGTCCGAGTGACCAGACCCGGCGGGCGGGTCGGCGCGATCGTCCGGGCGACCGACATGAACAACGTGTGCACAGTGCCGGTGGAGCCCTCGATACTGAAACGGGTCCAGGCACCCTACCAGTCGGTAGGTGAAAAAGGCTGCGCAGACGCCGGTCTTTATCGGCGCTTCGCAGCCCAGGGACTGGAAGACCTTCGATTCTTTCCTCACCAACTGACGCTACGCGACCCGCATGGCGCCGCCTGGGCGTACCGCGAACCTTATTTCCTCGCCCAGTTCAACGCCAATGAGACCCGCGCCTGGCTGGCGGCAAAGCAGGTCGCGATCAACGACGGCAGCTTTCTGTTCGCCGCGGGCCTGCATTGTGCGGTCGGCACAAAGCCTGTCTGTGCGACATCAATTCGATAACCTCTCATCGAACGACTGTCTTTTGATTACACGCCGTTACGGATCCATCTCGGCCGTTCACCGCGCAGTAACACGGCCCGCACGTTGTCGTGCGCCCAGGCCCAGGTTCTGGCTGTCGTGTCGCTGGCAACCCCGGCGACATGGGATGTCAGCAGGCAGTTGTCAATCCCGATCAGTGGGTTGTCCGGACGAATGGGTTCTGTCTCAAAGACATCGAGCGCTGCGGCCGCAATAGTACCGTCGCTGAGCGCCGCTGCCAGCGCCACTTCGTCAACGACACCGCCACGGGCACAGCAGACCAGCCTCGCGTGCGGCTGCATCTTTGCGAGCGCCGCGGCGTCGATCATGCCGCGCGAGTGCTCGTTGAGATCCGTGCTGATACTGACGAAGTCCGATTCTGCCAACAGCACCGCCTTATCGACGCTACGTGCACCGAGTTGGCTGGCAAGATCTGTATTCACCTCACGCAGGTCGTTGTAGAGAATGTCCATCTCAAAAGTATGGGCACGCTTTGCCAGCGACGAACCGGTGTTGCCGAATCCAATGATCCCCAGCGTCTTGCCCTTGATCTCAAACGAGCTCAAGGTCAGCCTGCGTGCCGACAGCCAGTCGGCCGCCTGGGTGTAAGCCTGTGCGGGTACGAACTGCTTGGCGAGCACCAGGATGAACATCATGGCGTGTTCCGCGACCGCTTCTTTGTTCACCCCTTCGATGTTACAGGCCGGGATATTGCGCCTCGCTGTCGCTTCGAGGTCCAGGGTCTCGTAACCAACGCCAAGGCGCTGCACGATCCTGAGCCTGGGCGCCGCAGCCAGGATCTGCTCGTTCACAGGCTCCATACCAATGACAAAAGCCTCTACGTCTTGCAGCTTCACCAGGTCTTCATCCGAATACAGCCCATCGTCACCGGCCTGGATACGCAGCGCTTCGACGTCGTCCGGAATGATGTCCTCCAGATCGGGTCGGACTTTAAGCAGGTAGGCGATCTTCATGGATTGTCCTCGCCAGGTCCCAGCGCCGCCGGCACTGGCCGACCTGCCTGGGTGCACTAGAGCAGGCCACCCTCCGGCGCCGCGCGTGCACGCTGGTTGTAGAGTATGCCAGCACGGCGCTTGACCTCTTCCTCGGAAAGCTCCGCCGGATCCTGGCTGAAGTCGTTGCCGGCCGCCATCCCGCGCGTGACGGCCGGACGCGCCGAAAGCGCCTCGAACCAGCGGCTGAAGTACGCAAATTCCGAGACATCCTGACCCTGGTTCTTGGCTCCCGCGCACCAGGGATAGCAGATCATGTCGGCGATCGTGTAGTCGTCGCCGGCCAGGTAGCGCCGGTCGAAGAGGCGGTTGTTCAGCACACCGTACAGTCGGTTGGCTTCGTCGGTGAAACGCCGCACGGCGTAGCTCTGGTCACCCTCACGATCACCAAGACGGCGGAAGTGGCCGCATTCACCGAGCTTAGGCCCCTGGTTGGCCATCTGCCACATGACCCACTGGATGACTTCGTTCCTGCCGCGGGGATCCTGCGGAAAGAATTGGCCCTCTTTCTCGGCGATGTACATCATCATGGCCCCAGATTCGAACAAGGCGATGGGCTCACCGCCACCCGCCGGGTCGTGATCGACCATCGCCGGCATACGGTTGTTGGGGCTGATGTCCAGAAATTCGGTGGTGAACTGATCGCCCCGGCCGATATTGCACGGGATGATCTGGTAGTCGATCCCAAGCTCCTCGAGCAGAATCGTGACCTTCTTGCCATTGGGCGTCGGCCAGTAGTAGATATCAATCATAGCGGGCATCTCCTTGCCAGACGGAATCATACACCGTTGCCTGTTAGGGTATACGATAATCAATCTGAACTGTATTCACAGGACAAGACCATGTCTTCGGATAATCAGACCAGAACACCGCAGCCGGGTAATTCTCCTGAACAACTAAAATTGGACCTGGCTGAATTCGGCTATTGCCTGGTTGCTGCTGCGCTCGAGGGGGCTGAGCTGGGAGCCGTTCAGAAACGTCTCATCGACCAGGCCAGGGCTGAACTGAATCTTTCCATCGACTACAAGAACCCCGGACACCTCGACAATCAGTGGGTCAATATGCTGATCAACAAAGGTGAGGTCTTTGAGAGACTGGTCCTGCAGCCTCTCATCACACAGCTTGTCGAATACCAGCTGGGGCCTGATTTTCTGCTGTCGTGTTGCGATGCACAGATCAAACACCCCGGAGCAGGCGCCATGCCGCTGCACACTGACCAGTGGTGGATGCCGCCGCCGGCAGATCCTTCAGGCCCACACGCCCAGCCGGCAGCAATCACCCGCAACCAAGGCCGCTCGCTGAATCCTGTCGCCCTACAGTCGCTGATCACACCACCTGCCGTTGTCCTCGCGCTGTACATGGTTACGGAATTCACGGAACAGAACGGGGCCACGCGGCTGATCCCGCGCAGCCACCTGAGCGGTCAGCAACCGGATCCAGCCGTGCCACATCCCGTCGAGACCATTGCGGCACAAGGCCCGGCGGGCACCGCGATCGTGTTTGACGGACGACTCTGGCACGCCGCGGGCCGCAACGACAGTCAATCCAGCCGCTATGGGATCACCTGTGCCTATTGTGGCCCCCAGTTCCGGCCCCTGGAAAACTACACGCGCGGACTGCGCCCCGAAGTACTCCAGAGAGCGGCTCCAGAACTCGTGAGGCGGCTTGGTTTCAAGGCGTGGTCGACCTATGGTCATACGGGTGACCCCGACCTTGACGTGTCGCTGGACGGCGCGCAGACCCTGGGAGCGCTCAAGCCTTAAGAGGTTAACTCGCACACCAGGGTAGCGACCGATGGTCCGGGAACACTGTCGTGCTGACCAACCGTCTACAATCGACAGATCACGGCGAAGGAGAACCGAACGATGACGAATATTACCGCCCAGGACCTGCGCGAACTGCAGTCGCCCATCAAGGAACGCTATCGGACCGATCCGGCCTCCGCCAGCGTCACCCTGTCGGCCTCGGGGGATCTGGACAGCACCGAGATCGCCTGCAATGTCGACACGGGCCACGCCCTGGTCAAAGCCGGGCTGCATCCGGCCACCGGGGGTGACGGCACCTTTGCCTGTTCCGGCGACATGCTGCTCGAGGCCCTGGTGGCCTGTGCGGGGGTCACGCTGCGGGCTGTCGCGACCGCCCTGGGGATCACCATACACCGCGGGCTGGTGCACGCTGATGGTGATCTGGACTTCCGCGGCACACTGGGCGTGGACAAAGCGGCGCCCGTGGGGTTCGGCAACATACGCCTTAAGTTCGAAGTCGACTGTGATGCCGACGCCGAGGCGCGCGCCACTTTGCTCAAGCTGACCGAGCGCTACTGTGTGGTCTACCAGACCCTGACCCAGGCACCACCGATCACGGTGTCCCTCAATCAGGCTGAAGACGCCACCGCTGATGGTGACTGACTGGTTTTAACGTTGCTGATCTTTCCATTCTCTTTTCGGCCCGGCGACAAAATGATTGTCTTCCTATGCCCATCTTTGATGAGCCCAAGAGCACTCCAGGTGAATCTTTCTGAATGGGTTCTCGTCGTTTGCAACAATCCGAATGTGGAACACAAAGAATGTCGACAATAAGCGAACTCCTGAACAACAACAGCATCATCCTGCTTGACGGTGGTGTCAGTACCGAAATCCAGCAGCGCGGCGTGACGATGGATAACGAGGCCTGGAGTGCGCTTGCCACCAGGACCCACCCGAACGTAGTCCGGGAAGTTCACGAAGACTATATCCGGGCTGGCGCCCAGGTCATCACAGCCAACACCTACTCGACGGCCCGGCATGTTCTGGAAAGTATTGGCCTCGGCGAAGAAACCCGATCCATCAACACGGAAGCCGTGCAGGTGGCCAGAGCCGCCCGCGACAATGCAGCGTCGGAACCGACCTGGATCGCGGGGTCTATGTCGAGCTTCCCACCGTTCAACAGTTCCCACGACGTCACCACGGGCACCTCGGCGGCCGCCAACTACGAAGAGCTCGCCGTAACGCTTGCCGAGGCGGGTGTGGACCTGATCATCGCGGAGATGATGCGCGATTTTGAGAACGCGCCCATGATCATCGAAGCTGCGCTGTCAGTCGACCTGCCGGTCTGGATCGGCTACAGCGCCTGCCGTACTGGGGACGGTACAAACGTGCGGAGCTACCCGTGGCGCAGAGCCGGCGGTGCCACTGTCACCCACGATTTCGGCGAACTGGTCAAGGCGATCACCCTGCTCGGCGGGGAGGCTGCCGGGGTCATGCACAGCCAGGTCGAGGACACCGGACCTGCGCTGGAGATCCTGGCCCGGCACTGGCCTGGTCCGAAACTAGCCTATGCCGAGACCGGTCATCTGATCCCACCGGACTGGACGTTTGACGAGGCCTGCTCGCCGGATGAGTACGCGCTGGCTACCGAAGGCTGGATCACCGATTACGGAATTCAAATCGTCGGCGGCTGCTGTGGAACCCGGCCGGAACACATCCGCCGGCTCAGGGAACGCCTGCCGCGGCAACTGCCGGCCTGATCTTCTCGGGCAACTGAACAGCACTGACCGGGATACCCCAAGGCGGGGGATGCACCTCTGACGCTGTTCCCTTCACAGGGGCGGGTATTTGCCGGCAAGATAGTCCTCGCGAAGCGCAAACTTCTGGATCTTGCCCGAGCCTGTGAGGGGAAACCCGTCGACCTGGCACCACAGCACAGGTGTTTTCTGCGGTGAAAGATGCTGGCGACAAAACCCGTGCAGCAACTGTCTGTCGATCACCTGCCCGGCCTCGGGACGGACAAAGCAGGCCACGATCTCGCCCCATTTATCGTCCGGCAGACCGACTACGGCGACTTCAGCCACGCTGGCATGTTCCAGCAGCACGTTTTCGATCTCGGTCGGAAACAGGTTCTCCCCGCCCCTGATGATCATTTCCTTGACCCGCCCTGTGACCCGTACGTAACCACGGGCATCTATGGCCCCGAGATCCCCGGTATGCAGCCAGCCGTTCTCATCGATGGCCTCGACCGTTGCGGACTCGTTGGCGTGGTAGCCGATCATGTTGCAGTAGCCCCGCACGCAGATCTCACCGACGCTATCGATCGCTGCCACCTGGTTGCGCTCGATGCTGCGGATCGACACGGCCGTCTGTGGCATCGGCTGGCCCACTGTGTTGCAGATATCTTCCAGCGAATCGGTGGCATGGTGCTGGGTAATCAAGGGCGACGTCTCGGTCTGCCCGTAAACCGTCTCGAACTGGCAGCCGAAAGCCTCTCGCACGTTGCGCACCAGTTCCGGTGCGACCATCGACCCGCCTGAGACCACCATTTCAACCGAAGACACGTCACGGGGTTCGAGCCTGATCGACTCCAGCAGCCCCACCAACATGGTCGGCACACCCAGAATAGCCGTGACTCTTTCTCTCTCGATCAGGCGCAGGATCGCAGCGGGATCGAACAGCTTGACCAGCAGCATCGGACAGGCGGATTGCAGGCATCCCAACGAAACCATCCCACAGCCGCTGGTGTGAAACATCGGCATGAAGTTCGACCAGCTCGACTTACCGGTGGTACCACTACGCTGGGCATAAAACCTGGCGTTGTTGGTCAGGCTGCGATGCGCCAGCACGGCACCCTTGGGAAAGCCCGTGGTTCCGGAGGTGTACTGAATCTGGGCGGCATCTGCGGGTCGCACGACCGGCAGTATGGGGGGCTTCTGCCCAACGCGATACAGCGCCTGTGGATCCTCCATGTCGATGATCTCGCGAACCGCCGCCAGCCCGGCAACCGCCTTGTCCGCAATCTCGGCCATCGGGTTACCGCGATAGGACCCGACCTGGAACAAGGCGACCGAGCCCGACTGCTCCAGCACATAGGCGAGCTCCTTGGCCTGGTACGACGGATTGGCCGTCACCAGAACCAGACCGGCAAGCGCGCAGGCGTACTCCATCATCAGCCATTCGGGGATGTTCGGTGCCCACACGGTGATCCGCTCACCCTGGTCGAAGCGGCTTGCCAGTGCCAGAGCCAGCTTCTCGCTGTCGGTCAGCAGCTCGGCATACGTCCATCTGCGGCTGGTTCCGCCATCATCGTCCACTTCAACCAGTGCCGAGGCCCGCGGATGCCGCTTCGCCACGTCCCGCAGCAGACCGCCGACCGTCGTCTCCAGTACGGTTTCATCCCCCAGGGGAGGGATCAAAGACTCTGACAGCTGAAGCTGATACATGGACTGATTCCCGAACCTTTTGGTTATGCAGGCACTGTCAACCAGGCTTTCATCCATTCTCGGGCCTTCCGGCTCGAACATACTATCGCATTCTGCCCCGCTGAGGCGGGTCACAGCGGCGATTACCTCCAAGCTGTGGCACACTCCAAATTCACCCGGTGTGAGCAGCACCAGATGAGGTGACCGATATGGATGATCGCGATCAACAACTCGACCGCGCTGTGGCCAATGCAGTCCGTTCGCGGGCCGAGCGGGAACAGGGTTATCGAGCTCAGTCGCTGAAGATACATCCCTGGATCTGTGGGCGCTGTAGTCGGGAGTTCAACCATAAGAACCTTCATGAACTGACGGTCCACCACAAGGACCACGACCATGACAACAACCCGCCTGACGGCAGCAACTGGGAGAACCTGTGTATCTACTGCCACGACAACGAACATGCCCGCCTGGTCGATGCCCATCCCGAGGCAGAGCAAGCCAAGCGCCAGTCTGAGACGGCGACCCACAAGCCGTTCAGCGGACTCGCCCAATTGCTCGGTGATGAGACAGACCCGGAGAACACCAGTTGAGCGAAGCCACTGCAGGTGACGGCAGGCTTGCCGGCAAAGTGGCCCTGATCACTGGCGCCGCGGATGGGATCGGCCGGGCCATCACCGAACAGTTCTCGGCCGAAGGCGCGGCCGTGGCGGTTGCCGACATCAACGGCGAAGGGGCCGAAGCTCTTGCAGCGCGCATTCGGGCTGCCGGCCGCCAGGCGATGGCGATCGCCTGTGACGTCAGTGAGTCGGGTGCTGTACGGCACGCAGTGGAACAATGTGTGGCAAATTTCGGCTACCTGACAACGGTGGTCGGCGGAGCGGCCGTGCTGACCCCGGTCGTACCCATCGACGCATTGTCGGAGGACGACTGGCAGCGTGCGCTCGACGTCAACCTGACCGGCTGTTTTCTGCTCTGCAAACACGCCGTTCCCCACCTCAAAGCCGCCCAGGGAAGCTCGGTCATCCTGATTGCCTCGCAGATGGCCCGGGTGGCGAGTGAAGGCCAGGCTGCCTACTGTGCCACCAAAGGCGCCCTGACCCAGCTGGCCAAGACAATGGCGCTGGACTATGCCGCCGACCGGATCCGCGTCAATACCCTGTCGCCCGGTGGCATCGCCACCGGCCGGCTGGCAAAACGGTTTGGCAGCCTCGAGCAGGCGCAGCGGATCTGGGGCCCGAAACACCCGCTCGGGCGTTTGGGTGAACCCGAGGAAGTCGCGCGCAGCGCTGTTTTTCTGGCCAGCGAGGATTCGAGCTTCATGACCGGGTCTGACCTTCTGATCGATGGCGGCTACAGCGCCTGGTAACAGCTGAGTACAATCAGCACCCGCCGCTTCCTGGAGATTGACGCACCACGATGACATCTGTTGTCGCACAGACCGAGCGGCTAATACTGCGGCAGTTCCACCCTGGCGATCTTGACGCTCTTACCGAAGTTCTCGGTGATGCGGACGTGATGACTTTCAGTGTCACGGGACCGCTCGCGCGCGCGCAGGTGCAGGAGAAGATCCAGAGTTACGGCGCACACTGGAGCCGGTGGGGTTATGGGCTGTGTGCCGTCGTTCATCGCTGCGACGACAAAGTGATCGGCTACTGCGGCCTGCAACACTTCGACGACATCGGCGGCAGACAGGAGATAGAGGTCGGGTATCGCCTGAACCGGCAGTACTGGGGGTGCGGTTACGGGAGTGAAGCGGCCGGCGCCATCGTCGAGTTTGGTTTTGTTGCCCTGGGCCTTGAAAGAATGATCTCGATGATCGATCCCCGAAACCTTCGCTCTATCCGGGTCGCTGAGAAGATCGGCCTGCACTACGAGAAAGATGCGGACTGTGGCGGCTATGTCGATCGGATCTATGTTACCGAGCGCCGTGACATAGCCAGGTGAGCCAGGTAGAGAGCTGGCCTGGTTGTTCAAAGACAGTTTTGCCGGTGTTGGCGCACCTACCAGCCAATCCGGCCGGCCTTTACGACAGCTGGCTCGGGTTTATCTGGGCGGAACGATCAAAACACCGTTCGGCCAAACTCAACCAACACCGAGCATCTGGCGCGCATCGTCTGGCGAGGCGATCTGCCGCCCGATGGACTCGGCCTGCTCACGAACCCTGCGTACCAGATCGCTGTTGGTCGGCTGTCCCAGTTCCGCATAAGGATAATCGCCCAGACCGATCCCAATGTGCCCGCCTTCACGGATTGCCTTTTCCGTGAGTTCGAACAGATTGCCGTTGAAATTGCAGACGATCCACTCGATCTTCTTGTCTTTCGGCATAAAAGCAAGATGTGCATCCAGCCCGGCCTCAGTACCGGGATGGCCGGCGAGCATAATGCCGTCGGTAAGCACGATCAGAAAAGGCACCGGCCCCTCGATCAGCCCCATGTCCATGAAAGCGATGGTCTGGCGGATAAAACTGACGTTCCAGCCCACCAGGTAATGTTTCATGTGGCTGGCCGAGATGTTGGTCGCAAAATACTCAAGCGTATCGGTACCGTTCTTGTAAATCAGACCTTTGGTCCGGTAACCGGGCTCGCTGGGGTCGTACCAGTCCACGTTGACGCTGCCCATATCCATGGGGGCAAACTCGGGCCGGGTCGCAGGATCCTTAGCCAGGGCCACCACGTTGGACAACCGCTCCTCTGCGGACGCATCCAAGGTGACGTAGCCGAGCGTTGGGTTGATCATCAGGTCGCTGACCGCCCTGATCCTGCGAATGGTCTCCTGGTAGGTAGAGAAATCGTGGTCCGGCGAACCGTCCGCGTGACGACTGTGAAAATGTACGATACTGGCACCTTCTGCCTGGCAGGCCTCGGCGTCGCGGGCGATCTCCTCGGCCAACCAGGGCACATGGGGGTTCTCCGTCCTGGCCTGGTACTCGTTGATGCGCGCCTCGATGATGAGTTTCTTCATACGAAATTCCTCTGTGTCCTGACAACTACCCTCGCCTGTGACCTTGGTTCCCGAATTGACGGACGATCCGTTGCTACCGACTCCAGTTCGGCATCCACCCTGCAGCATCGCGCGCCGGGCACAACCGGAAACGCTCTGTCATTGGAATGTAGCAATACTGCTAGAATGATCACGCATTAACCACCCTGTTCACCCGGCCCTGGACTGAAGGCATTGTAGACGGACCGGGACAGCCAGACCCAGGAAACACACAGAGCCATGCGCTCGGGCATCCTATTTGCGCTGGTCTCGCTGGCATTCGCCGGCTTTCTCGATGTCTCCTACAAGGTGTTTGCCAATCGCGGCCTGTCCCGTGGCTGTTTCCTGTCTGCCATGGGTGTCGTGTGGCTGGTACTGCAGGCGGCGGTTCTCGCAGGGACCGATCAGCGCCTGACGCTGAGCAGCGCCAGCTGGCTGTTCGGTCTTACCGCCGGCGTCGCTGTGACGCTGTCAAATCTCGCCTTCATCGAGAGCATGACGGTACTCAATGTCAGTCTTTCATCGACGGTCTACCGGCTGAACACCATCGGTGTGATGGTGCTGGGCCTGGTGTTTCTCGGTGAATCCGTGTCACTGCTCAACTTCGCCGGGATCGGCCTGGGTATCGCCGCGGTCTTGCTGCTGTACCAGCGAACGCCTGGCACGGACCAGGAAACGACATCAAGGGCCGTGCTGTTTCTTGGTATTGCCGTTTTTGCGTCCGCGGCCCGCGCGACCTTCGGGGTGCTGACCAAAGCCGGTCTGAATGCCGGCGCAGACGCCACATCACTGTTACTGATCGCAGCCCTGTGCTGGGCGGTGGGCGGTATCGTCTACGCATTGGTCTGGGAGCGGGACCTTCGCTTCACACCCAAGGGCCTGGGTTATTCTTTGCTGGCGGGGCTGCTGGTATTCGGGACTGTCAATAGCCTTATTGCGGCCCTGGCGAGCGCGGATGCCACGCTTGTGATACCGATCGCCAATCTCAGCTTCCTGGTCGCCCTATCGGTGGGTGTATACCTGCGGTTGGAGGTGCTGACCCGGGAAAAAACCATGGCCATGGTGCTGGCTGTCTTTGCCATCTGGGCACTATCGGCATCGGGCTGATGCTGTGAGCGCCCACTCGGATACCGCCTGGTCGGCGCTACATTAGTGCTCAGTCAACGGAAACTTACGGCCGGCGTATGCAAGAGCGGCCAGGGAGACCGGGCCATGAAACTGCACGTATCGATGAAGGTGACAGACTTCCAGAGGGCCATCGGATTTTATTCTGACCTGTTCAACCGACCACCGGTGGTCCTGAAGGATGATTACGCCAAGTGGGACGTCGACGACCCGGCAGTCAATTTTGTAGTGGAGCCCGGCGAGGCGCGGCTCGATCACCTCGGCATCCAGGTCGAGACCGCCAGTGAGCTCGACGCCCTCGCCGAGCGAATCCCGGGATCCGGGCAACCGTTTGTCGATGTGGCGAAGGCCCACTGCTGTTAGCCCAAATCAGAAAAGGCTTGGGTGAGGGGCAGTGCCGGCGAGAGATGGGAAGCCTTCCTGACCCACAGCCACGACGAGGCTGAATACGGCGAAGACCGGGGGGAAATACTCGAATCCCTACCCGCCACGGGCCAGACATCGGCTGACTGCTGCATGTAGCCGCTGCCCTGGCCTGATCCAGACTCTGTACAAGAATGTCGACCCAACGGTGCCAACGCCGAGATTCGCATTAGGTTTCCTTAACCGAATAAGAGAAAAGCTCACTTGTCTATTGCACCAAACCAGGCAAAATAACGTCGGATTCAATTGATCGCTTCATGAATCCTCCTCCTTCTTCGTGCCCCGCATCTTCTGCGGGGTTCTTTTTTTCTTCCTGAGCGGATGGTTCCGACTGCCTTGGGCTACCACCAGTCGGGTGAACCCGACATCAGGGCTGGGCTTGGTCCTCACAGCACGGCAAAGGTGGTTTCTTTCAGGTAGCTTTGCAGCCTGCGGTTTGTGTTTTACGGCCCGGTTAGAATAAAGATGCGGGCCAGCCTTGAAAGAAATGGCTGGCCATACCTGCCGGCCTTAAATGAACGACAACCCGAATGGGAGCCGATGAAGAACCCCTTCGACACCCCGGAACGCACGGCCTTCCGACGGACTCTTGAGGATTTTGTCGACCGCGAGATCAGACCCTTTGCCGACGCCTGGGACGAAGCCGGCGCCATTCCGTGGGACCTTCACCGGAAAGTCGGTGCACTGGGTGTCTGGGGATTCGGCATCGAGCAGCAGTACGGGGGCCTGGGCATGGATGACTGCTTCATGCGCGCAGCCTACAACGAGGTGTTCGGCATGTGTGGTGCCGGCGGTGTGCCAGCGGCACTGAACGGGCGCATGATCTCGGTCGAACCGATTCAGCGCCTTGCGAATGACGAGATCAAGTCCCGCGCACTGCCCGAGATCGTCTCGGGCCGGAAAGGATCGAGTCTTGCGATCACCGAGCCCAGCGGCGGCTCGGACGTCGCCAGCATGCAGACCCGTGCCCGCCCTGACGGTGACCACTACGTCATCAACGGCAGCAAGACCTTTATCACCGGCGGCATGACCTCGGATTTTTTCGTCGTCGGGGCCCGCACCGGTGGTGACGGGCTGGCCGGGATTTCGCTGTTCTTTGTCGAGACGGACACCGCGGGGTTCTCGCGCTCGGCGCTGGACCGGAAAATGGGCTGGTGGTGTTCGGACCAGGCAACGCTTTATTTCGACGACCTGCGTGTGCCTGCCGAAAACCTGATGGGCGAGCAGGATCTGGGCTTTATCGCCATCATGGAGAACTTCAATCTGGAACGCGTGGCTCTGATTGCCGGCGCACTGGGCATGATGCGGGTCTGCCTGGCTGAGTCGATCGACTGGGCCCAGTCACGCCAGACCTTCGGCAAGCCTCTGATCCGCCACCAGGTCATCCGCCACAAGATCGCCGACATGTCGGCCAGGATCGATGCACTCGAGGCCTACCTCAACCAGATCTGCTGGATCGTGAACAGCGGTGAGATGCCCGTCGCGGAGATCTGCAAGGCCAAGTTCTTCGCCACCCGGGCTCTTGCGTTCTGTGCCAACGAGGCCATACAGATCCTGGGCGGCGCAGGTTATCTCAGGGGCAACCCCGTCGAGCGCATTTACCGCGAGGTCAAGGTCATGGCGATCGGCGGGGGCTCCGAGGAGATCATGCGCGACCTGGCGGTACGCCAGATGGGCCTGTGAAGCAACTGTCGCCGAGGCTCTGGACAGCTAAAGGCACCGCCGACACGGCAGATCATTCACCGCCCGCTCTCCCTGCCTAAGTCCATGCTCACTGTCAGCAAGGCCATCATTTACCAGCGGGGCGAGTACCTGCTGCAGCTGCGAGACCGCACACTCGGGATTACCTATCCGGACCGCTGGTCGTTCTTCGGGGGAGCGATCGAGGCGGGCGAAAATCCCTGGCAGGCGCTGCAGCGCGAGCTGGAAGAGGAGTTGGAATGGCGTCCTGAGTCCGGAGGTTTCCTCTATGAGTGGATCAATCCAGAACACCCCTGCCGCATACATTTCTTTGCCGTACCGTTCAGCGGCACTCGCGACGCACTGGTGCTGCACGAAGGTCAGGACCTCGGCTGGTTCACGCTTGACGAGATCAGAAGCAACCATCGCATGGTTGCCCATGTTATCCATCACGTCAGCCAGTCACAGGCCCTGCTGGCACAAGAATCCAGTACCGACGCCGGATAAATGCCGGCCGGCGCCGGGCTGAACTCATCCGACTGATCGGAGAGGTCAGCCCATCAACCGGTCAGGTTGTAGATTGATCCGATGAGTAACGACACCTTGTCTTTGATCACTGGGGATTACAACGCTCTTGCCGCACCGGCCCATAATCGGGCACGCCGATCCGCCCAGGTCTGGCATAGATCATTCATATCAATAATCACTATAAGTGTAATATAGTTATATTCTTATAGTCCTATAATATTGTATATGTTTATAGGTATATAATTATTAACTTTATACTCATTCTAGCAATCCAGCTGCGCTTCTTTTGCTGCCCCACGCACCAACTAGGGGTCCACCCGACTGCGTGTAGTCTTCGAGATTCTGCTGCATAAAACGACGCTACAATGGCCTACGATCAGCTCAACAGGGCGATGTAACGATGACGTCGCTACCCCGCCAAAGATTGTTACCGCCCACGGCGGGCATCAATGATGGCTTCCGGAGCATCGCCCGATCTATGGAAATGATGAAGCCTTGCCGGTGGCCCGTGCCACCAACATGAGCGAGGGTAAGCCCAAGGGTTCGCCCGACGTGTGGCTTTGGGGGTTCGCCGCCGCCTCGATTGGTGTGAGCACTTTACTGCTGGGCGATTCTGAAGCGCCTGCCGAGTGGACCGACCAGCACAGCCGGCAAGTCGAGCAGATGTGCTCAACCTGCCATCTGTTTCCGCCACCGGACACATTGCCCAGAACGCGCTGGTCCGACGTGATCGAAACCATGGCGGACGTACCCGACAGCAAGCTGACGCCATCGCAACTAACCCTTGCCACCGCTTATTACCTACGCGAGTCGCCCGAAAAACTCGACTGGGTCGCGCCAACCCCTGCGCTCAGCACGCGCCTTTCTTTTGCGGCCGAGAGTTCGACCCCGCTCGCCTTCGGTGCGGACATGCGCATCCCCGCCAGCGCTAACGTCAGTTTTGCCCGACTGAGCGGCGCGCCGACCCCCGATCTGCTCTTATCCGAGATGCGTTCTCGGAGTCTCTCGATGTTAAGGGCGGACCTTGCTGCCGGCGAGCGCCAGCCCGTCGTGATCCAGCGCGAGATCAACTATCCGGTGCACGCTGCGGTTGTCGACATGAACGGTGACGCACGCCAGGACGTGGTCATCGCCTCACTCGGCGACATGAATCCCAGCAACCACCAAAAGGGTTCTGTTGCACTGCTGATCGCCAACACGAGTGGCAGCTTCGACCATCACGTGGTACTGGAGTCGGTCGGTAGAGTAGCCGACGCGCGGGCCGCCGACTTCGATGCTGACGGCGACCTGGATCTCGTGGTGGCAGCATTCGGCTGGCGCGGACCAGGCACTCTGATGCTGCTCGAAAACCAGACCACCGATTGGCGGCAGCCTCGTTTTCGGCGACGTGAGCTCGATGCCCGCGATGGCTGGATCCACACCGAGATCACCGATCTCGACGGTGACGACCGCCCGGATTTTGTGGCCCTTCTGTCGCAGGAGCACGAGCAGGTGATCGCTTACCTCAATCGTGGTGGCTTGAGCTTTGAGCCCAGGGTGCTGCATCGCGCGCCGCATCCCGCCTGGGGCTACTCCGGCCTGCAGCTAGTGGACATGGACAACGATGGCGATACCGATGTTCTACTCTCAAATGGCGATGCCCTCGACGACTACGAGCTGAAGCCTTACCACGGCATCTGGTGGCTGGAAAACCTGGGCGGGCTACGCTTTGAGCCGCATCACATCGCTCAACTGTATGGCTGCGAGCGCGCGGTTGCTGTCGACATGGATAACGATGGCGACATGGACGTGGTGGCGGTGGCCTTCTTACCGCACCTGTCACACAGTGCCTGGCAGCAGAAAGACCTCGACTCGATCATCTGGGTCGAGCGTACGGCTCGAGGCTGGACCAAGCACGCCATTGAAAAGCACCTGTGCCACCACCCGACTGTAGCGGTGGCCGACTACGATGCCGACGGCAAGCAAGACATCGCCGTTGGCAACTTCGTGTGGCTCAACATGGACGGCAGCCCTTTCAGCAGTACCGCCCACGCGATCACATTGCTCATGGGCAAGTAGCCGTTCGGAGCCGCCAATGGCGGGCGCAGCCCTACCTGATCTGCTTCAGGCGACCTGGTTCTGCAACGGCTCGCCGCTTTCCAGACGCCGGACGTTCTCTAGAGCAAAGGCCAGACTGCGCTCGAGGGTCTCGCGGGTCAGCCAGGCGACGTGCGGGGCGGTAATCACGTTGTCGAGCACCAGCAATGCATGACCTGCAGCAAGCGGCTCGGCGGCAAACACATCCAGACCTGCTCCCGCCAGGTGCCCGCCCTGCAGGGCGTCGAGCAGCGCAGATTCTTCGACCAGCCCACCGCGGGCCGTGTTGATTAGCACCGCACCGGGTTTCATCGCAGCCATGGCATCAGAGTCCAGCCAGTGACGGGTCTGATCGGTCTCCGGGATGTGCAGTGAGACGATGTCGGCACACTCTAGAAGCTCGGCTTTGGAAAGATACGCATACGGCACATCCGGCTTGGCGCCCAGGCCGGTATAGATCACCTCGGCCCCCATCGCCGCAAGGATCGGCGCCAGGATGCGTGGTACCGCGCCGAACCCAACCAGGCCAACGGTGCGGCCGCAAAGCTCTCCGAGATCGCCTTGCCAGGCGGGCGGCGATCGCCACTGGCCGGAATTTCGGAGCTGGCGATCCAGGGCCCCCAGCTTGCGCAGGACCGCCAGCATCAGGCCCAGCGTCATCTCGGCCACCGCCCGGCTGTTGGTGCCCGGCATGTTGCACACGGGAATGCCCCTCGCCCGGGCGGCCGCGAGGTCGATAGTGTTCACCCCCACTCCGATCTTCTGAATCAGCCGCAGTCTGGGGGCCGCATGGATGTGGTCGGCATGGAGGGGTTTGAGAACGTGCCACAACACGTCTGTCTCCGGCAGCAGGGCCAGAAAGCGCGCCTCATCGGCTTCGGTGCAAACCGAGACCGCCAGCCCATCTGCGGCCAGCGCCTGCAGTTGGCCTTCAAGCCAGGGCCCGGCGTCGTAGTGAAAGATGATGTTCATGGTCAGATCTACAGCTGGAGAGCCGGTGCGAACGCCCCGGCTCTAGGCGACATCGGCTGGGTTGGTTCCTAGAGATCCCACACCCGACGGATTAGTGATCGCGTCGGTTCTCCCTGCACACCTCGACGATGGTCTTGAGGTTCTCGACCGGTGTCTGCAGCGGCACCGCGCACTCCGGGGCGATGATGTCGACCCCGGCATCGATCGCCCGCTGGACCTCGACCCGCACCTCGGCGGGGGTCTGCTGCATCAATACCTGGGGGTTGTTGATGTTGCCGGCCAGACGGATCTTGCCCTCGGCATCGGCGACCATCTTCTCCGGCGCATTGGCCGACTCGAAGTGGTACATGTCGAAACCGGTCTCCCGAAAATATTCGATGCGGTCGAGCGACCGCCCGCAGCAGTGCAGGATTACCGGGCAGGGCACCTGCAGGACCAGTTCCTTGTGCCGCCAGAGCAGAAAATCGCGGTACATGGTGTTGCGGATCAGGTCGCCGGTAGCGTGGTCTGCCCAGACGATCGCGTCGGCACCGGCGTCGAGCTGTGCTTTGGCGAACAGGATCGGCACCTCGGAGAGCGTGTCGAGCGACTTGCGCACGCGCTCCGGGTCAGCGATGGTGTCCATCAGGAACTCCTGCACATTGTAGACGTGATAGGAGAGCGTCCAGGGGCCCATCACCTTGCCGAGGATCATGACCTCGTCGCCGAAGTGTTCCTTGAGAAGGCGGATCGCGTCCAGTGTACACTTGACGTACTTGTCCTCCAGGAAAGAATCGGGGTATCCATCCGGCAGCTGGATCTCGGCGTCACGGTCGGCCCACGGGGCGGTCTGCGGGGTGGGCAGGTTGCCCGGGTCGCTGAAGTCGACCACACAGCCGAGCGCTGTCGCCTCCTGGGCGATGCCGAAGATCGGCATCACGCTGTCGAAACCCATCAGATCATGGGCGCTCGCGGCAAGTTCCGCCATAGGTCCGGGGTCGGTATTGGCCTCGGGAAAGTGGGCCCCGACGAGGTCCATCAGCTCGAAGTTCACCACCGAGGTGATGCTGGCAGAACACGGCCGGTCGACTGGCTGGCCGGTCAATGCGGCCTGGAAGCGCTCTTTGGAGGTCATCGACTCGGCTGCCATGGTGTCTCCATCCGCAGTTCTGACTGATATCGCCAATACTAGCCGATGCCGGTGACGGGTCACAACCGGGCTGCAGCTTCACCGCACCGTGCGACCAATCACCCAAAGAAAAAGTGGTTTATACTGCTGTGGATCATCACTGCCAGGGTCGGGAGGCTTGCCGGTCCAGGATCATCGGTGACCGTTCCCCCCAACCCCTTTGCCCACTGGAAAACCGCGGCCTCAGCCGAATCGCCCGGTCGCT